>Ga0065711_1028422_pt1 | contig 41302 bp, 22 predicted proteins | sample Hoacrofraction12_FD_59098 | JGI IMG/M metagenome (GOLD analysis project Ga0065711, IMG submission 59098) | Hoatzin crop microbial communities from Cojedes, Venezuela - Epithelial fraction 12 v2 (version 2) | ecosystem: Host-associated > Birds > Digestive system > Esophagus > Crop | place...
GGTGGTGCAGGGGAACTCTCTCATTTGGACATTTCTGAATCTCCCTATCACTACACCTCATAATTAAAACTTCTGAGTTCTAAGGCAACTGCCAGTTGAGGGAACTATCTGTCAGCTCTCTTCACTGTGGAATAGCCCCTTTCTCTTGAATTCAGGAAGAAACAGAAAGTGGGAGGTAACTGCCTTGTCCAACACTGGGACGGAATGAACTATTCCTGGTCTCAGCTGTTTGTAGAGTCCTTTTTGGTTATTTTGTTCTTCATTCTAGTTCAGATATATTTTTCGTGGTTCTCCAAAATGAAAAACAAAGTTCTTTCATTTAAAATGTTAGAGCAGCCTTGCATTTGTTTTGAGATAGTGACACACAACTTTTTTCCACATCTATCTTAAATGAAGAACAGTGATTAAATCAACCACAGTCATATCTATGAAAAAAAATCGTATTTTCAAAACATGCTTCAAGTGTGCAGCCAAAAAGCCATCAGTAGTATACTAACAGTGTCTGGTTCTAGACAAACGTGTATTTGAAATTATTAGTTGGCTAAAACTTCTAGCAAAATTAGAATAAGTGGTGAAGTTCTTTACTCTGTATTGTTTTGGTCATATATCTTGAAGTTCCTGATTGCTACCAGTTCCCACAAATTCAGTTATAGCAAGAGTCCCACTCTGCTAATTTTCTTGTTTCACTGACTTGAATGGTGTTGTTTCCTACACAATAGGTATATGAAACGTTACCTTGAAGTGTGTTACTAAATCAAAGTTGATGCATAATTAAAACAGGTATTAACAACTGCTGCCACATAACTCAGGCTATTACCTTCTTTCCCAGAAAGAAAATAAAAGTCATGTCATGCATTGCTTATTCTTGAAAGTGAAAAATTTATTATACTTGCAGTCTTCCCTTGTAATAGCTTTCAGAGCAAATCACTTGCTCTGTTCTCATCTCAATTTTGTAGTACTCTTCGATGGAAAATGCTGGAAACTGAAGTTCCAGATGTATTTCCAATGACAGTAATAGAAATATCTTGAGGCATTTTTGCGAGCCCCATTTAGTGGTGTAGTACTACTTAAGAGTTTAAATGTGTATGCCACATTTCACCCAGTTTAGAATCAATTCAAAGTGGATAAATAAAGCACAAAAGGTCTATAAAAAAAAAATGTTTCTGTCTTAAGCAACTACCTTTCTTTCTAATTTGAGAGCTAAAATAGTAAGAAAAGAATACCTTTCCTTCTCACATACCGAAATCTTGTACCATTCTCTACCTAGTAGGTAATTTTTTTGTATTACATTAATTATACAAATGCATCGCATTAAAAGAAATGCTTTCAAAAAAAATTTGGATACATTTCTTTTTTTTTTGTGTGTTCTATGAAGTTTAGTTAGGGTATTTAATCCTGAGGATTTTACCTTTCCATTATAAAATACGGTTTAAAAACATAGCTTATTAACAGCATCGTATTCACTGACAAAATTAGATGCTGGCTTCTGGCTTTTGGTTTTCTGCTGTGCCCACTTTTTAGGCTAGCTGGGTGAGGAATTAGAACAGCAGTTTTTCAGGTCTGTAGTTCTCACTTTTTGATTATGCTTCTGGGAAAATGAGGAAATGCTGAAATTTGATCTTGATTTTGCATAGAAGTCATTCCCACCTAAGCCAGTTCTTTTGAAATCCCAAGATGAGGCGTCTCCTGCCAGGGAATGAGGAGGAAACTGCCTATTTCCGAAAGGAATCTCTGCTGAACTGTGGACACCTTAAACCTCACCAAAGCACACGCTGTCGCATACCTGGTCATGCTGGGCTTACATTCCCATTACAAAAGTCAACTGCTATTTGTTTCTTATTATTTCATTGGTGAATTAGGGTTTTTTTAAAGATACTTAATATACTTAATATTTGCTATATTTATCATCCTTCGCTGTCTACTTTGTTTACAAAACCAATAGCCACTTCCTGAAACACAGCTCTGTGAACGCTCTTCTGGCCATCAAACACTTCAAAGTGTCGCAGGTTCAAGCTGAAAAGGCAATTTTCAGCGAGAAATGTGAGCATGTGTGAGCTCCCAAAAGCCAGACGAAGACAGTTCTGGCACTGCGGTTCAAATACAGTGACCACTCCAGCACAAAATCAGAACTTCAGAACTGTCAGGGAACAAATAAATGCTTCAACGCTGTAAGAGGCAATGCTGTTTTCCCTGAATTAAATCAGCATTTTTTGTCTGTTTTCACAGCAGCCAAGCTAAAAAAACCAGCACTTACCCTATCCAGAGGCCAAGAACATCTTGTGTTTAAGCTCGGTGAAAACTATGCTGACCTTGACTAATGGGCTTTATTCTGTCATAAAATGCAAAATTAAAGACACTCGGAAAATAAAGACATACCAAGAGCAGGAGAACATGTGCTGAGTTACATGTTTGGAGCAAATTTCATACAGTTTGACAGAGCTTCCATTCAGCGTTCTCAGGCTTCTGTAAAAGACTGCATCTCCACAACTATGGATCATTTTCCTATGACAGACATCTTCTCAAAATTATTAAACCTTCTCTCCACTAACAAAACACTTTTTTTTCCTAAATGAAATGAGTAAAATTTATTTTTTCTGTAATAATACAAAATCATATTTTAATAAGAAAATATTATTATAATAACTGTTTATGAAATGAGGCAATATACATTTGTTTGTAATTTTCATTAAGGTTTTGATGGTCGAATGAAATATAAAAATTAGTATAAGTTACGATACATTTATATTGGTTATTTGAAATGTGTGCAATATCAGCAGCAATAAAGAATTTTAAAGACAGAGAAAAAAAATTCCACTACCAAGTAGTAAAGGATAAAGCACTCTCCTGTAAAATCCCTCAAATTTTAGGAAACTTGCAGAAACACACATATTGAGTATAATCGTACATTACTGCACATCACATGCTGTGATGACAACTGTGATAACTTAATCACTTAACCAATTTACTTCCTCTTTTGAAAGGTAGATATCAGCAAGCACTGAATTTTCCACTCACCAGGTAACTAACTCCAAAAGGATTATGGAAAGTGTATCTCAAAATATACAAAGTAAAGGCAGAGGAAATAATTCCATAAATTCCTTGCAGATGGTAAGATATTATTTGGCAGTTCTCTATTAAAAAAATTAAAAAATAAAGTCTCTGATTTTAGGAAGAAAATAATTTTACTTCAATTAAAGTCTTAAATTGTCTTCTTAGATTTTTTGTTACTATTGAAAGTTATACACTAACTATGCTGCATCAAGCACATTTGCGAAGTGAGAAAAAGATGTGGATGAATCTGTCTACAAAACTAGAATAATCCCTTTCTGGACATCCTTAAGTGAACGTGCATTTTGCTTCAAGCACCAGCATTTTGAAGGCTATAGCTTTGCAATCTATTGTAATATGGAATTTTAAAACAGGTAGGATAAAGATTGTGGACCTCTCTATGAAATAAAATATTTCAGCGTATTGTTGCAGCTACTGACTGTGTTTTTAGGCTACAAATTTTTGAAGTCTGAAGTTAGTGACATTAGAAGTCCTTCCATGTCAAAAAGTCCATCTAAATGGATCTCACTCCATGCGACTCTCAGAAAAGCTACCCAAATTTGATATCCCCATAAACTTCTGCGAGGAGCTCCCAAAGAGCTGAACGTATGACTTTCCTGGTTGATTTGGGTGCAATGGATACTGCTGTGGCCATTGGTTATCCAAATAATGTTATAGTAAGTCCTTTAAACAGGTCTTACCCAATTCTACTCTTCCATTTTCTCACAGAAGTAGATATCCAACTACCGGCATGCAACACTGAAGATACACCATGAAATAAACAATCTGTACGCAGACACCCAGCAAATCTACTAGCAGCAAAGAGGGTTGTCATTAAAGCCACATAACAAATTTAGCTGTATATCTTTCTAGAATGAGAAACTCTTGGGTTTTGTTGTGCTTTGCTTGCCAGGCTTTAGTAGTAAAAAATTCTGTTTACTAAATATTTTTAATTTAACCTCGGTTGCTAGTTAATAGGTAGCAACTATTGCTTGTGAAGAAAATTCACAGAATTTTTTGATTGTTTTGTGATAATTCTTCAAATGCCTAAGAAACTCTTAATAGTAAGCAACCCTGAAGCACTTAAGAAAAGTAAAATCTCACATATAAACTGGTATTTCACAGGAAGTAATTTGAAGACTTAATCCTGAAAAATTCATTTGAGTACTGAATGGTAGAATTCTGGGAGCTAAATATTTATTTACAGTGCAGAAAACAACATGATTGCTTTGTTAAATACTTTGGAGTTGGAAAATTTTCTTCTGTTCTTTTAAAACCCCAAGAGTATTTTAGTGTATTTTCTAGCCCCTAAGAAGGTTAAGAACATGATTTTTCTCTGGTCTGTAACTGCTGAGAAAGACAATGTCCTTTAATATCTTTGCCACAAAACCCCCTCTGCAGGTTATACTTGTGAATCCCGGAGCCTATCCATACGAAATGGCTGAGCAGCCATGAACAGATTTGACATCTTTAAATCTACGTGAAATGCTGTTCTGCAGGGGACTTCATGACTGCTGCTTTTCTCAGTTCTTCTGGGTGCATCTTCCTGACACGGCCTCTTCTGGACTGAAAAGCTATTTCTCATTCCCTCTTACAAAACACAGAGGTACTTCGGCTAGATTTGAAGAAAGAGGAAATGCTGGAGATCAGAAATATCAAATCCTCTGGGGAAAAAAAAAACCCCGTAACAACAATTTTAAGAGTATCTTTGGTCTGTGTTACAGGATTTCATCCCATGATAAGGAGTGCAGGAGGGTCAAGCCCTTAAATTTGCTCCGACTGGCCACCCTCAGAGGTTAGTTTCAGACACTAGCTCCCTGTCTGATGTGTAACCTCCTCCACACCCACATCGCAGTTACCCAGCAACAAGGCTGGTCTATTAACAGAGCGTGCAACCTAATTCTGGCAAGAATTAGCCGACCCAATAAACAGCAAGATATTTTTTGAATCTACATTCTTCTACGAAGCTATTCTTAACAGCAGTCATCTTCTGTATCCTTTTGTCTTTATGTCTTGAGACACAAACAGTTTGACACCTGATTCTCTAGGATGTGCTCAATAAGTAAAAATAAAAAGCAGTAGATGATTTTCATATAACAACGTGCAGAAGTGTGAAGATGTGCTCCAGACACAGACACTTAAGCTCACAAGCAGCCCAAAGAAGCAGGAGTTAACCATCTCTAAAGCCAGCAGAAAGCCTTTCTCACCGTCTAAAGCAGGCAATTTCATTCTGAAATGAAACAACTATTTTAACTCGTTCTTTGCTCCACAATCTTCATAAAAAGGTAGGATTTGTAAAACTATTAACGGCTGTCACCACATAACCAACAGTTGCAGAAAGGAGAAATGATATCTCCCTGTAGATGGTTAACCCCATTTCTCATATCAAGGGGAGAAATTGTTAGCTTCCTATGCTGAACTTCAATGAGGAAAATCCTGTTGTACTGAACTCGGAGCACATCTGAGGCCAGGACCAGAGGCAACGAGAGACCCTGCTGAAGGAGGCATTGGCACTTTCCAGTTAGTCTGCAGTGCAACTCGAGAGACATGGGACCACATCAAATTCTACTGTACTAGCAATCCCTACACACATCCGTAAGCAAATACCAGCAAAATCATATTTTCATATCATTTGTTTCTCTTGCTCCCCTACTAAATAATTTTTTAGAACAGCTTCATAATCAAAATACTTTACAATAGTTCAGGCTGAGATTTTTAGAAATATATTCCAAAATACTCCTACCATTTTGAAGTCAATATATACATTGTATATTGGTGATGTGGATTGAGAGTGTGGTTATCATCAGATATTGCAATATGGCATTGTTAAAAGGTTTTATCATGCCTAGAAGTACTTAATTTTTAACTATAATTTTTTTAGAATTGAAATAAAATTTCAATGTGAAGATGTGCAGGAAAGTATCATGAGACTCTGTGTAGTATATTGAAACCTGTAACCAGAAAGGAGCTTGCTTATTTATTTTACTGTGATATTTTATAAAACATTGCACAAATATAATACATTAAGCTTTGTTCAAAAACACATTTGCAAGCTGATTTTGTCTGGAGATCTATAGTGTTCATCTCTTCTGTTGTTCAGTGATTGAGACGGAAAGCAGAACAAATACATTCTAAGTAATTCTATAGCTTAGGTGAATTGCCTCCCCTCCACCTGTGAAGAATAAAGAAGAGACTAAGCTATACTTTAATACCGACATGTCATACCTAATGTGTATGCACTCCTATAGATAACACACGAACAGGTCTGTACATAGACACAAACAACTGCACTACAAGACAGGAGAGACCTATCTGTATTGATTATATCAACTAACGTAGTAAAGTACACACACCAGCCCTCTGCTTCCAGAATCTTCCACAGGCCTTTCACTCCACTCCCCCCCCCCATTAAAAAGTCACTGCTGCTTTTTCATTACTGTATTTTTAAAAGTAACCTGTGTCAACGTATTTGAGTCTTAAAGATGGCAACGCGATAACCCCGAGATGTAACACACATTAAAGCTCCAAGCACAGGTGACCTTATTTTAAATGCAATCCAGGGCTGGAGAAACTTGCACGGAGCTTGGTGTTTAAGTGTGGAAAATACAAATGATCACGTTCTGGTCCAGATAACGAGAACCGCTGTACATGATACCTGAGATACATCATACGAAGTCCAATAAGCTATGACTATTTAGTCTATTTCCTTAATCTTTAAAGTATCTCCCGAGATCAGCCTCTACAGGGTGTAAAGAAACTGGTACAGGCGGGCACAGCTTTGTCCGGACACGGGTCCATTATGGCACTGGCTGGAACTGGTTGTGTCTGGCATGAGGGCAGCTCCGTTGCTTTTCAGAGCCCACCCCCGCAGCCCACTCCCACCCCACCACCAAAACCCTGCCACGTAAACCAGCTGGTTTCACTTCAAACAGGATGCAAAAGCTGCCTGCACCAGGTGCATCCTGCCCGCTCGCCGATCTGCCCATGCTCTGCTACTCATCAGTTCTGCAGAAAGCTGAAAGAACTCCTTTCTTTGCTGTACGCTCAGTAATAACTGTCATTGATTCATTTTTTACTATTTTTCTTTTAGTGGCCGCCTTGATCTACACAAAGCGCACAGAGTCATTTTCAGGCTACTGGCACTGACAGCCTCTGAGCGTCTGATCTACCTGTGGCTGGATACAACACGCATTCATACATAAGCAATACAAAATTACAGATCTAAGTCAGGGTTTTTGCATTATAAAGTGAGTATATTGTAGCCGTAAATACAAAAGTTTGATCACAAAGTCTGAAGAACAATGTTTGCCTGATATTACACTCTATAGTCCTACAAACACCAAATAATAAATCAACTTCAGTTATTTTAAATTACAATTAAAACTTCTTGATACACCTATCATATTGTGAAAAATTCTAATAATATCTAAAATATTTCAGGTATGTAAGAACTACAAAAATCAACTGCCAAACTGTTCAGCACGTTTTTGCTGTGTCACTGTAAGCTCAGCTTTTTCGATCTTTTCTGGAAGCAGTAACAAGGGATGTAAGGGCACCTCAGGAGCTCTGTTCTTTCTTAGCAGAGGGCTCTGATCTGGCACCCCAATTTACCTCACTAATAGACCCAGGGAACATAAAGCCTACGTTTCACTCGAGGACCATGACAGAATGTAGTCGGTCAAACCAGTTTTATCACCCATTTGGACAACTGTTCCTTTGGGAAAGAGACTTTTCCCAGTACGCAGGATGATTCAGTCTCCAGTAAGGTGAAATCTGAAATTTCTCTTTTATTCAAGACCCTGGATCTGTAAGGCTACTGGAGAGTTACTCGATGCCAGCTCTTATGGGCCACCATCATGCAGTCATCTAGGCCAACAGCTAGATTATACCAGAAGTAAATTACATCGGCTTCGTGGGTCAATAAAAGAATAAGCAAAACAGTGATCCAAAAGGGCCATAATCACAACAGTTCTCAGAAATATTCTGGGCACCGTACACTTTGTGGAGAGACCACTACTCCCTGCAATCTACTTCCTAAAGAGCGTTACTTCCAGCAATGGCATCTACACAGCCTTTGTAAAGACTCAAGAAAAACATCAACAGATGCTTTGACTAGAAAGTAAAAATATTTGTGTTACAAACTACCCTTTTCTGTAATTAGAATATACGATTATTTTATCCTGCAACTGAAGTAGCTCCAATTAGATGATTTTAAAATATTAAAGCTTTCATATAAAAAAAAGAGACAACTAAAAATAAGTCTGTGCGTTTTTTAATCTTTTATGCATCAAACCTAATTTGTTACTGCCACAAGAAGAAATACAAGTGGTTTATTACATAATTAGGGTGGTTAAGACTGATAACCAGCCAAAAATAATTCTCTGAGCAATGCTGAGAACTGAATATGGCAATAGTTCACAGTTGTCATGGAAGAGCATGATTTCTGTGATTTAGGACTGTTACAGATAAAACCCTGCTCTCACAACTATGCCAGGATCAACCTGCAACATCAAACTACTGGACAGCCGAAGAGCCCATGAGAACGGTCAGGCCAGAACGCTCTGAGCAATCTGGAGTTGCCTGTCCATCTAAGGCAGAGTTACCGATCTGCGCAGGACAGACACAAGCCACTGCGTTTGGCTGGCGAAATATAACCATCACCTTTGGTGGAGGGAGCTGAACGGGCCAGATTCATCGCGCCATTTCAAACCCTGCTGAAAACAAGCCTTCAGTGAGCCCCTCCTCAGCGGACAAGCCTTAAGGCTCTAGCAAGAACAAGCTGGTGGTTTTTATCGCCAGCCAACTACAGAAAGTATCTGTGTCAGACACACAGACACTGTCTCTAACAAAAACCAACCTGTCGAAGAAAAGGCGTACTCTCACCTTACTCATCATTGAGTATACTGTAGATTTGTTAGTAAAAGAATTTCCCTGTCATTTAATCTAATGTAGTTACTCGTGGAAAACCTAACTTCAGGTTTGCTCCTCCGGCATCCTCTAGGCGCTGCGCAGCCACAAAGTCAATGACTGTGCTAACACAAATGCTGCCTCGCACTGCGCGTTCCGTATCCACGGGAGACTTATTTCAAGGTAACATTTCAAATGACCTGCCATACGTTACTCTGTCTGCCCTGAGCATCACTTGAAGGATATTTTCCAGTGAAGTTTTACAGTCTGACTGAAACTCTTTCAGCATGCTTTCTAAAACTGAACCAAGGACACGGCTTGCAATTAGGTGCTCAATAAGGTCAGTTTTTTGAATGGGACAAGGGTTAAATTGACTGGTTGGAGCTCTTCCAGCACAATCTGCTATTTTCTAACTTCTGTGTGACACACCACGTAGCAAGACTTATGTCCACCTCTCGCATTCCATCTTGTAAGTAGGAAAGCAGGCTTTATTTTCAGCTGCGCGCTGCAACACTGTCAGCTGTGCAGCCCGACCAGTAACTCACTGAGGCACATGAGACTCAAATATACATCATTTATTTCTCTGCTGCCTTGTTTATGCATATGTTTATAGACATGTGCAGATATTTCTGCCTCCTGTTTCTGGAAGGGGCCTGTCACAATCTAATCAGAGCTTTGTCTTTAAAAGCAATCACTCCTGTTTCTCCCCACAGAAACTGCAACAAGCAAAAGCTTCTATCTCCAATAACAGCCACAGGCAAAAGAGACCGTTTCTGGCCTAGAAACGCTGAAATTCTGTTTGAGTTGCTAGGTCTATTTCTGATAAAACCTGAGATTTGATTTTACGAGTTTCAAAATTAATCTCTCCTTAACCTTTTAGTAAAGTCTCAGATGGGATTTATGGTTTAAGTATTGTGCTTCCTTTTTGTCCCATATGAATAACAATTCTGGCAAAAAAATATGTAGTATATAGATATGTTTATCTTACAACATTTTTTCCTGAAAATTAGTGAAAGTCATTAATCTCCAATGCCAACTGTCGAAATAAATTAACACTGGGAATGAGCAGCTGGTTTTTTGGATTGGGCCCTGACTAGTTATTCTGAAATGCTTGCAGGTATTTCTACAGCGTGCAGCAAGCCTAAGCAGCTAATGGATGGAGGAGGATGAGCAGACACGGAGGGCAGAAGGACGAGCAGACATGGAGGGCAGAAATGCTGCTGAGGGCAGCGTGGGACTGCTCCGCAGCAGCGGTGACGTGCCACGGGGCATGGTCCCCAGCACCCAGAGCAGCAACAAACCCCGCACATCGGAGACCACCGCTGGGGCAGAGCCCTGCAGAGAGACCTGGCCCCACGGGCCCGCGGTTACAGGGACTGCCCGGTGTCTCTGCCCAAGGCTGAGGAACAGGAGGTGGAGTCCTCCGAGAAGCTGGGTCTGTGGGTGAAGGAGCTGCAGGCTGAGGGGAGCAGAGTGTGGCTTCCATGGGGCGTTCCTTCCTGGAGGCACTTCTACACCTCCATGGGGATGAACAGAAGATCTACAGGGTCTTCTCAGGGACCCTGCAGAGATGAAACAAGGAATCTTGCTTTGCACCAAAAGAAGGAGAGACAGAGCTTCTGCTTGATCATGGGGCAGATCAAAGAAGTTACTAATTATCAAGGCCAGTCAATCAGTCCCAGCCCTGCTATCCAGAGCAAGGCAGTTTTGACTTCACCCCACTTACTACAGACTCATGCAGAGAGAGGTAGTAAAAAGGACCTGACATAACGCATGTGTTGCCAGCAGCTACAAGTCCTTCACACGGGATTTTGCTTGGTCTTGCTATTTTAGAAGAGTGTCTACTCCATAGCTGTCATGGTTAAACCCCACGTTAATGTCACAGTCCAACACACAGCTCAAAAAGTAAATCAGAACGGAATCCTTTGTGAATTGTACTTTGGTTAAATGAGTAAAAATGATAGTTAAGGAGATGAGGAGGAATGATTAGGTCTTAATCCTCTCTATAAATGTTAATTATGTAAACATCTGAAGAACAAAAGCATTTACGCTAAAATTTAAGCACAAAGGGAGGTATTTCTACACTTGCAAGAGGGTTGGGGAAGTTAAGCACCAGATATGTTGTTATTTAGCAGCTTTATAGTTTATAATATTTCTAGACACCAGTTCCTCTCTTCCTGATGTCTGTTTCCTTTGTTAATGACATCAAAGCCATACATAGTTCCCCAAACAAACAAAGTACAAAATCACTAGTGCTAATTCAGTAGAAAAAAAAAGTTTGCAATAAAAAGCTAATTTTCCCAAAGGTGACAAAAAATAAGGCTGCACCTTGTAATTCTGCAGAGACTCATGGCCACTACAGGAGAGGGTAAAGAGAAGGGAATGTGCAATCCTACAAACCACCTGCAAAGTCAGTTCTTCATCTAATCTAAACTACACAATTTCAGTTCTTAGTTTTTTTGCCTGTAGATATCCGTTTAAAATTCTTACATTTATTGCATTTCCTTTTCTACTGGAATCCAAACGACAATACTGAAAACTACAGTATCACACACAAGAAGCAACTATACTGCACAAGAACACTGAAATGCACTATGCTTTATAACAGACACCACAGAAAGGATCGCCACAGGACAGTCTGAAAACTGTCACGCCTCGACCAATCACCTACACATTGTTATAAATCTCCACGCTGTAAACTGTGTACCGCTGATTCAGATATCTAGAAAAGCCTAACGGCTCTTAAACCTGCTGGATTTTAAAACTGTATCTCTGGGTATTATAAACACATTTAAATATCCTAATTACAAAACTGTTAATGAAATACACAAATTTGTTGCACATCAGCACAGGCAATGAGATAAATGTGATTAACCATGAGTGCTGTCATCCGTTATCATTAATAAATAGAACATTAATGGGATTTTCTGAGTGTCACATATCTCCCCAAATACCTCATTTAGATTAAACAACCCAAGCTCTTTTCTTCAATAACTCGACCACATCTTCATTCAATGAGTCTCTTTTGTGTGCTCACTTCTGCTGAAGGAATTTTGGGAAGTAAAGGGAAAACATTTAATGATTTCAAGGTGCAGAAGATGAATAGCTTTATCATTACCTATTGATTTAACACATATCTATGAACTATTTAAATGTTAATTTCATTACTATGAGATTAGTAAAAGCTCAGCAAATATTTCTTGCAAGATTCTTACTGGTGCAGAAAATGCCAATAGCTGCAAGAAATTATGTAAATAGTATGTTTTTGATATTTGTATGGGTACACAAGGGGATAAGGAATTTATGTCTTCAATTTTCCTTGGTTTAATGTAAGTTCTACTGTCTGAGGAATAAATTCATTAAGAAAAAAATGTACTAACTATGGGGGGCAAAAAACATATTTTACAAAATCTAAGCATTCCATAAGAACAATTTCAAATTTCCATATGGAAAATAGAAAAAAATTGTTCCTTGCCAGTAAGGAGATTATCCTTATAGCCAGAATGACCACCTCTGCTTCAAAATGTAGAAAATACCTCAAATCCAAAAAATGCAGATTTTCCTCTTCATTCACTTCGATGAAAGTTTTTTGAAAATCTAACCTAGAGAAGCCTTATCTCCATTTTTTATCATTCCAGGAAGAAATCTATACAGCTCACCCTAGAGACAAAGACAGAGAAGCCAATCTTTGGGAAAAAAAAAAAAAAAAAGCCATTTTCATCAAAAGTATATAAATTTTAAAAATTTTAAGATCCTTCACTTTGAGGGACAGGACTTTAAAATGCCTCAGAGATGCCTTTAGCACAGCACAGTCCTGCATGTCACACTGTCTCTGGGCCACCAGCAGCACGTCTTGGATCAAAGCCCAAGAAGTCGTAAAGTGATCAGATTAGGCCAACGTCCTTAAATATGGGATCTTCTCCAACGAGAAGGCTCCTTCAGCTGCTTTTCAGACAACATGGTCTCTTCCAGCTGCAGACCCAGCGGTATCTGCAACGTGCAGACAGCACTCCAGAAACAAAACCTGACAAAGGCAAAGAGGCTTTGCATTCATGTGACAACCGCGAAGAATACGGATCTGTGTGGGCTTGCCTTGGCCTCAACTCTTCTGAGAGCCTTCTAGTGGTCAAGTCACTTGTCTAAACGCTCTTGCCTTAAACTCTGGGAAAAACATATAGATAAATTGCAGCATAACACGAGCCCTAGATGTCAACCAAGGGCAGAGAGGCTAGCTTTCAATGGGGAAACAATGAGAAGGAAGTTGGCTCTGCTGAGAGAATTTATAAAAGTAATTTCTAGCGTACTCGAGAAGGAAATCCCTCTGCAATGCACACTGCGTTCCTTCTGTCAAAGACATTGGGATGCTGATAAAGACTGACAACCTACCCCACCCCATTTTTCTGGGGGAAGACTGAAGTGTAAATCTTAAGACAGAGAAAAACGTAAGCATAAAAACAAAAAGCTTTTTTATATAGGAAGGCTTATTATATAATTATTTTCACTCTGTTACTAATGAGACATTTCTGTACTGATTAGATCATTTGGACTATTAAAACATTTAGACTATTAAAACGTTATTAGACTGTTAAAACATTAATCAGAGTAACCATAAATTTTTCACTCCATAGTGTGTATATGGCGTTTCCTTTTGCTCAGAACAACATTTTGAGTGTAAGTGGATTTTATTTCACCGTGAACGTGGGAGAAGGGCTGCTGCTGCCAAAGTTTCTGTGTTTGTACAAATCACAGATCAGCCTTTCCCAAGGATTAGTCACTGCGTGAGTCTTTGCAGGTCCAAGCAGTTACCAGACCAAAGTCACAGCAGATCTCCAGGGGAGTGACAAGCCTGCATCCTTTGTTACGCCTGTCTTCAGCAGCTGCTGCCTTCGTGCGTAACGTAACACAGAAAGCGGGGAAACAGCCCAGCTCAGAGTAATCTTTACTTCTGTTGGAAAGAAAAGCTAAGGAACAGGGAGAAATTGCTGAATTCCAAATTAAATCATATTAAATATAATAATCATAGAATCATAGAAAGTTTTGGGTCGGAAGGGACCTCTAGAGGTCATCTAGTCCAACCCCCCCCCAGCAAGCAGGGACACCACTAACTAGATCAGGCTGCTCAGAGCCCTGTCCAACCTGGTCTTGAATGTTTCCAGGGATGGGGCCTCCGCTACCTCTCTGGGCAACCCGTTCCAGTGTTTCACCACCCTCATTGTAAAGAACTTCTTCCTTATATCCAGCCTAAACCTACCCTGTTTTAGTTTAAAACCATTACCCCTCGTCCTGTCACTTTTAATATAGTTATTAAAACCTGTGAGAATTTATTGTAACACCTCCAGTTTCCAGGCAAAGTTTGTTTCTGATGTATCTAACTCACGGACAAACACATCTCCCATAAAGCATTTGCCATAAATGTTTATGGGTGACTGGGACCTTTGCAATGTTAAATCTGGCACAAATATCTCAGCAAAGTCATTTACTATGCCTTGTTGCTTTCTATATAAGCTCAGGAAGAATAAACAATATAGAAAAAAATAGGAAAGTACCGAAGTCTGCTTAAGATACTGCAATATTGAGCATAGTGAAGAAAACGGTCAGCTGTGAAGAAGAGCAGGAAGCACTCATGACGCCGAACACCTTGCCAAGTAAGCCACAGATGACACTAGTTTAGACAAATGTAAAGCAACACCCATGGAAAGAAAAATCCTCGTTTTACCAATTACTACTACCCAGGGAGAGTTAAAAAAACCCAGACAAATATATGCTGGGCTAGACTGGTCAGCTCTAACATAACTATTTGTACGTAGAACACCGATGCTGAAAGAAAGTAAGAATGATGTCCCTTCCCAAAAATGCAACGCACGTCATTTTCATCGGTATGACCCCAAACTTGTCTCTGTGCAAATCAACAGCGTTCCAGCATTTCAGCCAGCAGTGCTGCACCGTTACACTTCCCCCTGAAGTGTCAAGCCCCCGGAAACCCTGCTTCAAGCCCAATTTGCTGCAACCGGGCTCGCTGCGGGGAGCCGCAGGCTGCCACACGACAGGCTCTCAGGCATGCCCTATCCCCCTCTGCTGAGCTGAGACCCTCACAGTCCTAAATTTGGCAGCTGGAAGTTCTGTGTTCATTGTCACAGATTTCTGAACTGAAGAATTTCACCAACAGAGTCGTGGAATAAGTTTTCTACTTCATACAGAGTAATGAGAAGCCAGAGGCAAATGTAATGATTATTCTTCTAAAACAAAGTCATTTCATGACAAAATATTTGGGTTTACTATGTTAACAGAAGTCTGAAATTAAACAGTGAGAAAAAGTAACCTAGGCTGAAAATTAAAGAAAAACATCAAAAATTCAGACACCCGAGTGCTCTTTCAGCTTTGAAATAGCACTGAGACCAGGATTACCTCATTAGAATTATTTTTCTAATATTATTTCTAAAGCTCTCTCCCTGAAAGTACTGTCTGGGTCTTCATAATTTTAGGCAGCTGTGATATCATTTCATCAAGACATAAGGGGTTAAAATAATGTGCAACTGTCATATATATATGTCGTTCCATCATCATCTTATAAAATAAGAAAATGCCATGGAGAGATTGTGCATATAAACGTGTCTGCTTATTTAGCTTTCTGTTCTTTATCAGAAAACTGCTTTATTAGCTAATACATGGATTTTGGGGAATGACAGTTAGCAAAGAAGAGGTTTACAAAAGCGTTGACAAATACGACAGGTCAGGCGGCTGTATCAGTCAAATATCGTAGAGAAAATGCAGTCTAAATTTTCAGAGAATTCTGGCAATTTGCAATCTTACCAGGAGTCAGCAGAAAGCTACTCATTAGTAGCCACTGTTGTTCAAAAAATGTGCATGGAAATCACCAATCAGGAGAAGGTTTATTTGTGCTCAGTCACTCTAGAATAGAAAGTTGTGTCTCATCCTAATGAGAGATGCTACATTTCTGTTTTGGGGTTTTTTTTTTTACATTTAATGCAGAGCATCAGACAATGCTCTTCTTACAGGGTCTCCAATTTCTTTTCAGTTACTCCTGAAATACAACTCAAATTCCTGGGGGAAAAATACGGAAGCAAAAAACTTCTTTGTACTTATCATTTAAGTAACAGACAAGTGCGTAATACTTAGAAAGGAAGCACCTACAGTGCCATGGAACTAATGACGTTCCTTTAATTTTCTTTTCTCTGTACATCTCGAGATAATGAGATTTGCCACTGAACTTAAGACTGCGACTTTGTGTTGGATACAGAAATACTCCTTTTTAAACTTTATCATACATAATCTTCTGTTTTCCCATACTTTTACCACATACAAACTGAAGTCCTAAATGATTTTATTAAAATATATGAATTTAAATGAATAGGATCACAGTTTTTTTCTTGTCTTCTAGAACTTCTTTGGTTTTGTTCCACAGTTTTTAGACCGACAAAAATTGCTCACACTGGAGAATGCTTCAGAATAATTCTTGATATATACAATACATCAGAAGTCTTCAATTGCTTCAAGTCTGGACATAACGATAGAGTTCAGATTTCTGTTTTCCAACAAGGCTCTGACAGGGCATGTTGACAAGAACAGACAGAATGAAGATAAACCTAGAAATCTGGCATCAATACATCAGATTTCTGCTTCCCTGTGTACAAGTCCCCTTCTAGCTTGGAATGTTAAAATGTGACTACTCTGTTGCAACTGAATAAATGTATATACATACCAAAGTTAGGGAATTCAAGAACACCGAAATGACAGTTTTTGAAAACATTGCTGTACCTGACAGGAAAATAGAAAGCAGAAACCAGATACCAAAGTCTTCAGATCACATTTTCAGGATTATCGCCATTACGAAGAAGGATTGTGTACGATTCACTCCTATGTGCAAAAAAGTAGAGGGAACACGAGAGAAACAGTTCAGGCTGCACAGACAAAGACCCTGAGTCCGAGGGGTGAAAAGGACGAGTCAGCCCGCCAGTGCACACTCGGGTTACACTACATCGGATCAGACAAGCCATAATTCCTCCCAAAACAAAATGAACGCTAACGAATCAAAGGTGAAGAAACAGAAATTCTTACTCTTTGTGAAAAATCAGACATTCAGGGCTACCTTTTCAGGGAGACGTTCGCACAGCCCTTGGCACAGCAACAGGACTGGGTGATGTAAACCAGCCCGATCGCTTAGACTAAATTGGAGACAGGTCACCGAGGATCTGCTTAGAAACCACCGAGTCCAGCTGAGGCAGCCGCAGCCGAGCAGAGCAGGCATCACCCCAAGGGACGCTGCGGCCATGTGCCCGGCTGGAGCAGGCGGGGACCGCAGGGCAGCTACGCCTCAGGAAAACCCAGCACGGCACGAGCGTACGTCCGCACGTCTGCGAGCGCTTGTGCACACCCTGTCTATGTGAAACCTCAGGTTCGAGCTCAAGGCTGAGTTTACAGTGTCAAGGTTGTACTCACCGCACAAATGAACCCTTGCAGCTCTGCAGTCCTGCCACCCCTCCTTACGCACGTACATCAGAGGGAATTAAAGGCTGCGCATGTTGAAATTTTAACAGTGTCTCCAGAGTACGAGTTCCCCACCCTCCAACACAAACTGACACCAGCCAACACACTGCTGGATTTTGCAAAAAGTCATCTGAAGATAAACATTATGTACACTAAGTATGCTGACCTTATGAATGCCCACTGCACAGAAAAGTTTTAATGGAACGATATTTAAGCAAAAGGGTAACTTTATATGCGTACGTATTTTCCTGGGGTCAACGCTATTAACACGTTAAAAATTAATATAAAGAATAATATTGCTAGGACTTTTAAGCAGTTTAAGTTTTCTTGCCATTTTTAGCTTCAAATATACGTGTAATATTCAAAAATATTTTTATTACAAAAGAAATGTCATAGTATATAATTATAGCAATAAATAAATGTGACTTCTCGTTCCCAGAAATCTATTAATGTCTTCAGTAGACATTTTTGTCTGATCTCATGCAGTTTTGTCTATTTAATGCAGCTCAGCTGACACAAATCAGAGAAGAAGTGAGACAATTTTAAGGTCTGATTCAGGGAAACTGTCATTAATCAATCCGATTTCTGAAGTTGTTTGGAGAAGAACTGTTAACAGAATGAACAATCTCAACATCATCTTTATGTTGCATTTCTTCTGCCTATTGATTTTGTGTCAGAGAAAACACAGAAAAGACTTGCCCACAGGTAATAATGGCATTTCTGCCAGGCATTAATGATCACAGAATCACAGAATCCTAGACTGGTTTGGGTTGGAAGGGACCTTACAGATCATCCCATTCCACCCCCCTGCCATGGGCAGGGACCCCTTCCACCAGCCCAGGGTGGTCCAAGCCCCGTCCAACCTGGCCTTGAATATTTCCAGGGAGATGGGCAAAAACTGCAGAATTCCACCTGTGCAGGTCAAAGTACACGTAGAGCTGGGATCCTAAATATGTGTTCATTTTAAATTACTCAAGTATTTCAAGTTTTAGCACCTGCTTGAAATTAATATACTTTTCTCAGAAGTGTTTAAAGAATTTCTTCTATAAAGCAGAATTAGAAGAAATGTTCCTGTTAGCTTTCTGCTTTGGACTTGAAAAGAAAATATGATGAAAGGAAAATCTTACGCATTCAATTGGAAAGTATTCATATTTTCAACATGTATTTAAAGACAGAGAATTTTAAGAAAATGCTTCTCAAAAATATTTTTCTAAAGTTTGTAAGTCCTAGTTCTTCCTTTCATCTCAAGAGCTTACCCAGGAACTTATGTTCAAATCCTGGATTTAGTGCTAGCAAGTATGACATTTCCAATAACTATTTAATGTGTGACAAATCTGCTTGCAGTTCTTCACACTGCTTCATTACAAAACCTTATCTTTGACAGGGATTGCTTCTCTAACAGCATCAACCTTAGTTATTTTCTTTTTGGGCAGCAGAAGCAAACCACCAGGACAACAGACGGCGTACCACGAATTCATAACGTCACAATGCCATTCAAAGCATCCCAAAGCTTACTGTCCTGCATACTTTTTTATTATTATTATTTTCTCAAAGAGAAGAAAAATCTTCAGGAAATGATTAAGCGGTCTCAGGAATAAAAGTGGTTAATGCTGAAAAAGATTTCTCACTAATCACACTTGGAAATCAGTACCTCACTAATCATGAAAAGAAATCTATTCATTTAATGGTAAACATGGAAAGAGACAAAAACCAGCCAGACCTCTGTTTCAGAAACTTTCTAAAATCGAGCAGGCCTTTTAATAACCCTTTTGCCTCTTTGACCTGACCTGCATTAGATCAACTGTGGCAGTATGAATGCTGAAATGAAACTTTCTGGGGTGGCTACGAAGGAAAGGCATCTCCAAAGTACGAAGAGAATGAGGAGGCAACAGAAATAATACAGAGAATAGGGTGAAGCCGGTAAGTATGAGGTAGGTAAAAGAAATAAATTGTGGGACCAAAGAAGATAATATAATATTGATACCTCTTTTTTCAAGTGAGAGCCATTGCTAGAACAAAAAGAGCTTAGAGCATGCAACTATTTTTATTTGTTCCTCTACTCTCATGCTCCACCAAACTACAACATAAAAACATCAGTAACAGAAATGAGCTACAGCTGAAGACAGATCGACTGTGAGTATTACAGTTTAATTATATTACATACCAAGGAAGAAATAAATACCTGTCTCGAGAGAGATACAGAGTTCATCTTAAGAGCCTTCTCTCAGCCCATTTTTACCCCTTCATGGATCATCATACAGAGCTCAGGAACATCCGATTCCTAATCCATGTGTTCATGCCATTTGAATATGGTTTATAAAGATCATTAATCTCTGTGAAACCTACATAAAGTCATTATTCACATAATACCACCAGTCAGGGCATTGTTAAGAAAATAAGAATGACTCATAGTAACGCAGAGCTGAAAATCCTGTTTCTGAGTAAGTGTTGTGAAAGTATGGTGAATGCCCTGGGACATTTAAGGACGTTAAAATGCTAAATGGCTTGCTGGGATTAAGGGCTTCACAAAAATCATTTTTGCCCATTTACAGAGGGTTAAAATGATGGCTTTCTCCCCCTCTGCTAAGGCCCAGCTCTAGACTTACAAAGAAATATTGTATTAAGACAGACCTTGGAAATTTATTGCCTTTTTGTATGAGGACCTATTAAAAACTCATCCTAGATTTCAGTGATGATCTGCCAATGAAGATTGCTTTCCTGCGAGGACTGCAGCCAAATGCAGACAGGTTTGGAAACTCTGGTATACAGCAAGCAAGTCTCGGGAACGTGAGCAATGCTTGTGAAATTACAACACCAGGACACGGTAATTATCTTTTATGCTTGGTATTAACCTTCAGGAGCAAAAGTGACACAAAAGATGACTTACATTTATGCTTGTTAATAGAGAACATATAAAGTTAAATTCAAGAGTGAAAAAAATATATAGTAATTGCGTGATGCCGTATATGGTTTACTAAAACAAAGCAGAGGACAAGACTAATCATCTAAAGCTGTTTCTATGACAAAAATAGATTAAAGATAAACTGAGAACAAGGTGCACCCTTTTCAGTTTCCAAAGTCTTCTGACACTTTAAAATTCAAGTAGAACAGTTTCTCTCCTTTTTCCATGGGTTAGTAATGTTATAATTAGCAGAAACATGGTACCGTTAACCAGCAGAAATTAAGAACATTGGAAAGGTCACTGACGTAGATGGCATCTGCAATTTACAGAATATGATGAGTATTAATATTCCTGTACATTTTCTATGACAATTTTTAAAAGATATAATGAACTGAAAATTAATTCCCCTTCATCATAAAATACGGTAATAAGGCTGAGAAAATAGCTCTGAAGTATGCCACTCGTTACTAGTTTGAAATTCCACCATTTTTTCTTCCTCCTCCTCCTCCTCTCTGGTTTGCTTTTATTTACCATTCTTTCAAATTGTGCCTCGAAACATGGATCTGGAGTCCATGTTCCTTACTTAATTTTGTGTGTGCTACAACGGGTTAAATTCTGCCCCAGGACAGATGTTTCTCTTCTTTTCTCTCGCAAGAGGTCACGCTCATCCGCCTACAGCCTTGAACTGCAATGACTGTAGCTGTCTTGGGCACAAAGGCCATCTGTAGTAAGTATTCATTAGAAATACCGGGTTGACAAGTCACTTGAGCCATTGCAACGAAATACATGTTGGTTTAGATGACTAGACTGCTGTTAACGTGCTCAGTAAAGCACTGCCTGCTAAAGGCAGTCCTAGAAAAAAAAGACATCTATCAGATTTCGCTTTGAGCTTCTTCATGATCTTTTAGAATGACAGTGTGGAATAAACAACTCATTTTACCTGAGCTCTGAACTGACCTGTATTTCAGTACTGTCAATATCACTTTCGAAATATTCATTCCACTTTTAGCGTATACATTTCATCCCATGGAGTTTTCTGCTCAGCATTCACTTCTTCCTTCCTTACAACTACCTTTTACAACATCATATACACAGCACACATACATAAACCTACATGTTCTTTTAATTCAGTCTTTAAATTTTCTTAAAAGCCGTCTTATCATCAGAAAATGTTGATAACAGGTAAAAGTTTTGAACTTTCTCAAAATTTTAAAAATAGATTCTATATGTCAAGGAAACTTCATATGGGGGTATGTATTAACTATATACATATGTATAGGTATAGAAATGTGTATTGAAATATGTGGGGTTTTTCAGTGGACTGGAGATGGCAGTTACTTCTAGAGGTTTTTCTTTACATAAAACCAGCTCCATTTTTATCCATGACTGAATCAGTTCATGATATCATGTGTCATTCACGCAGGTTACAAATGGCGATTTTCTTTAGAGTTTTACAAACACTGAAAGGAAACAGATTCAGAAAGCAATCAAACTTCTATTGACACTAATCTGCATGCATATTTTCATATTTTCAAAGCGTCTGAAATGATCAAGGCATAAGGGCATTGTTTGAACTAAAATGACCCAATAAAAATGTATTCAAATTTCATTATAATTCCATAATGCTTTTTACACCACAGCCAGCGGCCAGGTTTGGGTTAGGAACATACAACAACTACAGCAGCTGAAGGATGAGTAACTAAATCCTGTCCTACAGCTCAGTTACTCTCCAACAGGTATGAATCGCTGAACACGCGCAGGACGATTCACACGATAACGGACCGGTCCCTTTTCAACCACTACTGCTGTTCAGCATCGTGAGTGACGTGAACAGACTCCACCCAGAAATCTCTTTCATGATGAGGACCCTGAGGCACTCATCCGTGCAACCTTCCTGAGTGAAACCCTGCTGCTTCGGAAGGACAGCTTCCTAGGCATCTGCCTCCAGCGGCTGCTATGAAACCAAGAGCAGATGTCCAACTTTTGGTACCCACGAGGAAAGTTTCTGGCAGAGCTGTTTTCACACTACTTCCAAGAAAATTTTCAGGAAAACAAGTCATACCTCTGACACCATCTCAGATACAATTTACCAAAACACGCTTCTGGAAGACATTTTGGTTCCAGGAACTGGGCTTTTTTTCCATTGTAATAACATTTCGATAAGACAAAGTGCAGTCGGCTCTAACTTCAGCTGCCTTGTGCTTTGGTCAGTTGTTAGAGATGTGAGTAATGTCTGCTAGAGCAAGCACCTGCAGCTTTCCTACTGAACATTAAAAAATGTTACAGTAATAAAAACATCTGTGCTCACAGCAATGGAAGAAAAAAATCTAGAACTTAATTTTTACTGCCCTCATATATACACTCTCTTATGCCAATACTATATTCATTGTGTTTAAAAGTAACACAAAGTTCATCCAATTTAAAGTCTTCCCAGAAGCCTTTAAAATATTTTCCATTAATTCACTTCGTTACTGATGCTAATAATAACCCTCACTTCCTTCTCGCCTGCTTCTACAGTTGCATTACCGAAGCAGCAAATGGTGAGGTTCACCTAACGCAGGTAACTCCGTATTTCTCCGTGCTGCAGATATCGTGGACAAGCTGATAGCTTGTCTGTAACTGCCCCTTTGTAAGTGCAAGGGCTGCCCATTGGCCCACTTCCACACCTGCCAGCCTTGCAGAGGTCTCACACACAGCAAGCAAACACAAATGCTATCAGACATCCATGTTTAGGTTGTCGACTTCCCTAAAAGATCTGTGTTCTACACTTTTTTCTGCAAAATCATTTACAGAAACAGAATTACAGATTATTACAATAACAGTCTATATAGTTTAAAATATTTTGCCTAATAGAAATGTGAAATTTCATACAGAGTAACAATTCTTTATGACCCATGTAAAAACTTGTGATATGATGATTCACACAAACCAGAGTTTTGCTAAAACAGGATTTTGTCTGTTCTTACTGTGACACACCTAGCAGACCTACTAGAAGAATTTATGGTGGTGCTGGGAAGAGCCTTGGCTCAGAAAGGGGGGCATGAACACAGGTGATGGAGCACAGAGCAAGCAGAGACTTCAGCAAGGTTGCAAGTAGATGTTCACAGATTAAATTTTCACACTAGTGAAATTGTGAGAAGGAACTTTACACTGGCAGTGTTGAAAGACCGGACCACTGACCAGATTTACTCCACTGACAATTTAAAACCTATCTGGCAATTCAGCATTCTGTTGTGGTTTCTTCCCTTAACGGGCTCTGGCCATAAAGCAGCATCAGGAATTTGTTACAACTTTGACTTTTTTGTCAGCTTCTGTACTGAGTAGCCTGCAGCTTTTTGCTTCTGGCGGTGGTATATTTTTATCTAATCTGACAAGAGGCTGTTACCCCTCTGTTCAAACCATCACTGCCCAGAGGTGCTGCAGACCCCTTCTCCAGGTTGGTCACAGCAACACTGCGTGCCCGCAGGGGCTCCTCCATCGCTCAGGGTGCAGAGGGCCTGGCAGATTTCAGCACAAGGGTGGCAGAAGCTCACCCCAAGGAGAAGCTTGGGTAAAACGTGCCTTTGACCTGTGTCCACGTTGACTTTGACCATCCCTAGACTGCCAGGTGTCAAAATTCTCAAAAATAACGTCAGAATAACGTCCAAAAAGATACTTTTATTATTTTGATGAAGTGACAGTGACTACTAAAATCACAGGCTATCCTGTCACTGAAAGGAACATACCTAGGGATCAGAGTTCTGGGAGCTCCCCATCTGATCTTGCCATTACATCCCATTCATGCTCCCACACAGGCCTGATGTCAACATCCCCTCTCTTTGGCTGGTCTGTATTTTGGGGTGTTGTGAAATACAAATACGCAAAGGTGGCCTCTGCCAGAGGGTTCAAGTCATTTTCACGGTACCATCCAAAACAGCTATGGGAAAGTCAGCAACTACATTCAAAACCTGCAACCTATGAATTGCTATATAGCCATCCAAGAAGCAGGCCCCCACCTCGTATTCACTGCCTCATAACTTGTGGCATATTTCAGTATTTTTCCCTTCTCGCCACGCACATAAGTCATTGAATAGAAGGGGTCAGAAACCTCTTTTCCTCTGATGACAGCCACCCGGTGGGAAGCACGACACAAGAGTTTAAGAACCATAACCTGGCACATGGCCATGCAAGTCAAGCCCACTGCAGTATCCAGAAAGGGATTTGTACAGTAACACGCCTTTACGTTTTCAACACTCTTCTCATGAAACGCGCAGTGACTCACCACCATGATCTCATTCCTGTATGATCTGCAGACTTCTTAAAATTTTCACATCTTCTTAGCAATAGTAAGATGGTTCCTTCTGCAGGTCAAATGTTCTGCTGGGCTGTATGCCATGCCAAGAGATGCTTTTTTCTCGCCAAGCACTAGGCTGTCCACACTGCAGCATTCCAGCTGTGGAAGAGGGTCTGCACAATCGTGACTTTCAATGGTGTTGAAAAAAAATGGGGGTCAATGGTGTTGAAAAAAAATGGGGGAATTTGCCTTTTATGTACCCTGGTGAGAGTAAAAGTTTGGCAAGTGAATAGGGGACAGTATTTTAAATTTCAAAATCAAATTCACCTGATCCATTAGTCAGTCACCTCACGGGAATGGCAAATTTAGTTATTCAGATAATTTTCTGTTCCTGTGATGCAGCTGGATTCTGTGCTGAAATTACATGACAAGTAAAACCCCAGATCTGCTCAGGGGTTCAAAGTGGAGGTTGCCTGTCAAAGTCAGCACTTAACTGGCAAAGGTTTGGCACCATACTCTAACGTAGAGGCTAATAGCTCAGTCAAGTGTGAATGTGAACGGAGTCTTAGCAATTGCTTTTCTACAGAAAGTTGTTTCACCATTACATATTTTGTTTGTTTAGCAGCTTCCTAATTGAAACCCCTCTGCACACAGAAATGCTCAGTCACACTACTAGAAGAGCTGAAGGACAGAACTATGCAGCAGAAGTAGTAACACTGCACGACTCTGCTATAACTTTTAACAAGACTTGCATAATACTTTATGAATTTCTGTGCATGAAGTAAGATTATTACTTTCACAGTATATTTTTAATTTTTACCCTTCACTTTCTTTTAATTTAAAACAGCCCAAGGTTACAATTTCTGCAGTATGCTACAGCTTGTCTTACAAATTCCCTCCCAAAAACAGCCTTTAGCCAATCCTGGCAACACTCTAATTAAACTCAGCAAAAGGAACAACGAGCAAATACAAATGATCATTTTAAATGAAATCTGGATTACCATGCCAGCGCAAGAAAAGCAGTTCCCATCATAAAAATGTCAGAACAGTTTAAGGCTTAGAATGCATTTTGCAGGAAATCAGATACAACTCTGAGGATCAACTAATTAAACTTTCCACTTGCCTACGGTTGGCATTACTTGGCACATTTTTTGACAGACTTCTTAAACATACACCACAGCCCTGAGTGCTCCAACGGGCTGCCACTGCCACGTCCAGCCTCTCCTGCGGCTCCCACCTTCACTCCTTGCCTGTGGTCTAGGGGCTGTCTTCCAGCTCTGACACATCAAGAACTTCAAGTGTCACAACTGAAATAATCTGTAGTTATTAAATAATTTTGCCTGCAGCAAATTCATCCTGATCCTTGCAGAGACCAATTATCTTACAATACATCGATTAAGTGGTCAGAGTGTGTCATAATTAGTTGGTATTACTTGAAGAGAGAAGGTCAATATTCTTCTCATTCCTTCTTTAATGTGGATTTCCATTGGCAATGAGGTTAGAGGGAGGAAGGAAATTAAATACTTTGCTTATTGCAGGGGATTGAAGAATTACAACTGGATTATTTCTAGAGTCATTGGTTTTAGTCATCCAGATTTTACTATCGTATAGCAGCTCACCAATGACACACATGTACGAACTATACTTGAACTTCTGTATTTAAAGAGATTTTAAAAACCCAAACAAAAAAGAGAAACATCTATTAAATGGATACAGTATAATGTAAACAAATATAAACCAGTAAAAGCTGAATCTGACGAAACACACCACTATTAACATACAACAGTCCCATCACTGATTCACCACAGTCATAAGTATGCCTCTCTGAGCCTTATAATAAGATATTCATAGTATAACATTTATTCTATTATATTGCGATGCAGTAAGTACAGCCAGCATTCGGAGCTCCACTGCAACAGACACTGTGCAAACATGGGCAGGTGCAGATCACTTGCATTTTTACCAGAAAAAGATAATGAATAACATGGATAGGCGAAATGACATTTCACACTTCACTGGCATAATGGGGAAGGAGTTGCTGGTTTAATTATTAGTCCAGTTTTCTAGACATTTCATTTCATTCTCTTGCTGAAGCAAATTCTCTGTGAAACTATTAGCCTATTCTTTCTTATTCATCATATTAACCAGCACCCAAGAAGTCCAGTGTCAGATACAATGACTTCTGGATGTAGAACTACTTCTGTATACTGTGAGAGGAGATTACCGTGATCTTGTGCTTACCCTATTACATAAAACAACACCACAGAACAGCAGTGAAGAACAGAACATGAATGTCAAACTCCTCAGGAAAGGATTTGTGCGGAAGACTCATAACTCTCCCGCCTTTTTTCCAGAGGGATTGATGACAGCCTGTAAGTGCAGCTTGTAAAGGAAAGCCATCCTTCATAGGTGGGCCATTTCCTTCAGCCTTAAAGGGCCCACTGCAGTGCGCTGCAAAATGAACTGCTGCTTGATCCCTGTCTTTCAAAATGGATGCTAATGAAGAGTAAACTACATGGTTGCAAGTAACAGTATTTTAAGAACTGTCATGAAGTACCACACAGGCTTAAAAAGATATTTTTTTTTGGTCTTGATCAAAAGTTATTTTGGTAGAGACAGAAGCTGCTTTCTAAATTCTCATTCAGATGGTGTCTGTAAGGGGAGCGTGGTGGGCACAATAAATTGCATATCTCAAAGTTGCTGAGTGTATGAAGGAAATGAACTCGGTAAGTTCAAAAAAAATAAAGCAAAACAAAAAAGCACCAAACCAAAAACTGTTCCAAGTATTTCTTCCAGATCAGTACAACAGAAAGAATCTATCTTTTAGACAGTTACATTATGTTTTCTAGAATGAGAGAGAGAAAAAAGCAAGGGTAAAATGTTTCCAAATGTCTTCTAACAAAATTATTTCGTCATGCGTATTTTGGTATAAAATGGCATTTCTTTCCCCTGACATTATAATTTCAGTCTTTTCTGTAGATTTCCCAGAACAGGAATTACTTCCATTCCAGAACATACAAAAGACTGAAGGCACTTTCAACTTCTTGCATGGGACGGATGCAATCCTTACAGTTCTGTGTGAATATCCAGAGTGGGGAGAAATCATTTTCTACCTGTACTACAGACCATTGACTTACTTAATATTTCCTTGAGTCCAACATTTTGTGTTCAGCTGAACCATATGTTCCTGGAAGATTTATTCTGAATACACTGTGAAATGAAAACCACCTACTATTCTACTATTTTTCCTGATAGAAATATTATAGAGATATAATATTTTTCCTGATAGATTGATAGAAATAAGGAGGTGATTGGTAACAGCCAACATGACTTCGCTAAGGGCAAACCATGCGTGACAAATCTGGTGACCTTCTACGACAGGGTTACTGCCTTGGTGGATAAGGGAAGAGCAACTGATGTCATCTACCTAGACTTGAGCAAAGCATTTGACACTGTCCAGCATGACATTCTCATCTCTAAATTGGAGAGGCATGGATCTAATGGATGGACCACTCAGTGGATAAGGAATTGGCTGGATGGTCACACTCAAAGAGCTACAGTCAATGGCTCGATGTCCAAGTGGAGACCAGGGACAAGTGGTGTTCCTCACAGTGGGACTGAGCGCACCCTCAGCAAGTTGCCGACAACACCAAGCCAAGTGGTGCGGTCGACACACTGGAGGGAAGGGATGCCATCCAGAGGGACCTGGATAGGCTTGAGAGGTGGGACCATGCAAACTTCACGAAGTTCAACAAGGGCAAGTGTAAGGTCCTGCAAATGGGTCAGGACGTCTTAAAAGTCTTCATAATGAGGTATTTCATACTAAAACAAATTACCTGGAATCTGTCTGACTATGGAAATGTCTAACCTAAACCTTCAGTAAATTTAGCGCTACCTCTCTTATTCACCACGTACTCAGAAGAACAGGTTGCTCTCCTCCACTTCACAAGGATCCTTTACCTAATTAGTTAAGTACTGCTTTCAATATTTATTCATTACTTGCAGCTACTTGGATAAATTAAAAAAAATGTATAGTTGGGAACTGTAACAAACATGTTAAGATTTGTTTCCATGCAAATGAAGTTTCTCTCACACATTCAAAACCACAACCTTCTCTGCCTTCTGTCCAACTGAAACTTGCAAACACTTGTAAAAAAACGAGTTCTCCAGTGTGCTTCATGACTTGACTTTGTTGATGCTTTTCCTGCTGGAGTCTATATTAAGCCACCTTTGTTTAGTAATTGCTTTCCCATCTTGTTCAAGCCATGTGTATTACCATACTGGTATTTGGCCAAGGAAACTAAGAAGAGCTATAGACTGTCCTGGTAAATGGTATCTTGTACAAAAGGCAATGTCAAGCAGGTTATTCTTGCCCACCATGTTTAAAGTTAAACATATTTACTACTGTTCTGGGCTGCTAGATGTACAAATAACAACATTGTCTCCACCCTGTCCCTCTAAGTAAATAAGATAACACAATGTTAAAATAACTCCTTTGTGTAATGCTTCTTAAATATCTATGCAAAAATACATATTTTTAGGCAAATAAAGTTATCTGCGGAGCACTGTTGCATTCTTGATTGGGACCAGTGTAATTTTTCAACTTTCTGTTTCTCTCTAGAAGAGGTACATAACTTGTTCAGGTATATACAAAAGTACACATCTACATTTGTAAGGGTTCCACAAATTGCATAGACCCGTATTTAAAAATTCAGCCAAGAGAGCTAAAGCCTACTCTGTCGAGACAGAAACGTCACGTTGCACAAAGACAGGGGGCTTTAGGAGCATGAAACAAGTGCTCTCAGTCAGGTGATGTATGACCCAGTCAGGTTCTTTCCACCTCCCACTGGCCTTTGTGTGCTTTTATTCTGATTAGAATTTGCTGATGCACACACACCTATTTACATTACCAGAGATACTCTGCTTTCTAAATATTTATAGAACTTCTAGAATGTTCCATCTCAAACAAACAAGCAGGCAAACAAGCCCAAACCTAGTAATTTGGTAATACCACCACCGCCTGTCAGTCAGCACCACGTACACTGGCAACTGGGATACGGCATCTGCATCAGTACGTGTGTGCCACATCACTTGGACTATGATTCTCCAGCACCACAAAGCAGGCACTGTTTCATAAGTCACCGTAGGCAAAGTTATAATTTTTTTCCCATTAACGTAATTCACAGAACTTCCCTGAGAATGCTTACAATTATTGGGATACTCTTTCTGCATACTATCGTGCTAATGAAACCACAAACTCCCTCACTGGACCCTGAACTGATGACTACTCAGCTAGCGCTGCCAAGGGCACTAGTGTAGGATTTCGCGACCCAGTATCTCTTCTGCCTCTGGGAGTGGATTGCACAGAGAGCTTTCTCTTGAGATGACAGAAACCGGAATCATACCAAAGTTAAGTTACTGTGTTTGACTACAAAATGTCTACCATGTATTTGACTTTATGCGTGACCCTAACAGAATAGCTGACATGACCAAGGAAAAAATCAGTGTGATTAAGACTGACTGCAATTTTAAAAAATTGTTGCGAGCTGAAAGTGCAATCAAACATCCGCGTACTTTAATTCCAGAAATCCAGTTTCAGCTTCTGACCTTGAAAAAACTTGTACCAGAGTTTGCTTATTACTGCTTCCTCCTTTTCCTCATCCCCACGTCCAAATGCCACAAAGCCATATTTACATCCTTCAACATGAAGACAAATGCTAATATTTATGAGTCAGTAGAATTTATGTATTTACAAGAACACATAGTTTAATGACATAGAAAGATTCTTTAATCTGAAAGTCATTGGTAGGTTTTTAAAGAGAGAAAAAACCTTACATTTCCATCCAAGCACAAGAACAAAGAAAATCATCAATTTATATTCATATTCAGGCTACATGAATCATAAAATGTGCTGTAATATGCCCTATGCTATAAACATCTTGTTTAAGCAGTTATCTTATTTGCAATAGGATTTGTCATTATACAAGGAACACATTCGTTGGAACAGACCTTCAGCTAATGCAAAACAAGCTTTAAAATTTTTGACGTTTTAAAAAAATATTGTAAGACACTAAACTTAAGTTTACTTTACTGGTAAAACATTAGCAAATAGTCATTACCTGAGCTTCAGAACTGAACATCAAGAATCCATGAATTGAGAAAATTAGTAATTGGCAACTAAAATATGTTTGGATACTAAGAAACAAAACCAAGTTAAAACACCACATTCCACCACACGCACGCTTTCCCTGGCTCAGCTCCACTCCTCCATCCCCAGCCCCTCGGCCTCCCCTCGCTCCCCAGCCAGCGCAGGGCGGACAGGGCATGGGACGCTGTGATCAGCCCGCAAGAGCCCCTCTCTGCTGCTCCTTCCTCTCACACTTTAGTAATTTTAGAAAGGATTGGCTGTTATGCATGTTTACCAGTAAGTACATTTAGAAATTGCATGGGAAACAACCCCTATCAAAAGCCCCCGGGTGATCAGCAGACAGAGGTACACCCACTATCAAAACACAACACAGGCTTCAGGGCAACGCCGGTTCCCAAACCCAACGTATTTCAGAACAAGACATACTCAAATTTTACAGCACAACTGAAAAAAAATAAAAGGGATTACTAACAAAAAAACTCAAACAAATAGTGCAGGTACGTCCAACTTCTAGAGGACAGCAGGTTCTAGAGGACCCTCCTTCCCAGAGGACAGGGAAAGAACAGACACTGAACTGGTAAATGCATGATTCGTGTTAAGAGAGCAGCATCTCTTATTAAGCTTCCAAAAGTGCTATTGTAAGAGCTGCTGTTTTGCTCCTTATTTTTCTGTTAAATTAGTCTTTGTAAAATAACAAAACTGTTGTCATGAAGTATCTGGGGAGATTAAAAAAGAGCACCCTGCATCTATTTCTTTCTTCTCACCGAAAGAATCCTGGCTGCTTCCTCCACCTGTGAAACCTTTTGCTCCTCTCTTTGAAAGGACATTTCTGTAAATACTATGTACTTAACTACCACTCCCGCTTCAAAGGAAAAGCGCCCACCTCTATAGCTGTCCGGCTCCTCTACGCCCCCCATCACACTCACGCTGCAGAACCAGTCCCAGCGCAGAGGAGAGGAATGCTTGAGCACACCCCACTTCTCCGCGCACAGCCCATCCCAGCCCGTCTCCACTGTCTCAAAATGGAAGAGATGCGGCATCCTCAGGCCTGGCAGCACCGTTCTGCCCTGCATTCACCTTCCTCTTTCGGTCTTGAAGCTGCTTGGACAAGCTTGCTAACCCTGCTGGGGTTAACTCAGGTTCCTTAACCCTGAGAATTATTTCAGTTTTCACTCGCTGGATGACTGAGAAGGCACAGTGACCAGGGAAGGTACCCAGGGAGCCCTTTGCCATTGCTGCAAAGAGACAGCTAGCACATACTTATTTTCACTTCTGTGACATGTGCCAGGAGAAGCAAGAGCAAGCACACTGATATATATGTTTGTTTTCTTTCAGTCACACTCCAAACTACACAAAAAAACAGTGTTTCACTCTAACACTGCCAAAAAGAAAACAAACAAGCAACAACCACCAAAACAGAGCAAGCCAACAACAACAACAAAAAGCTGTTTCTATTTAAATAAAAAGAAATTCAAAACTCCATATGGAGAAATTAACAAAAATTCATGTGTTCACCCCAAACCTACCCGATGGCTTAGTGAAAACAGGGAAACCGAAAACGCCAGTTTTTCCAGGCAGGGCGTGACAAAGCCCGCACTGAGGTCACGGCTGTGGTGCAGCGGGACGGGCAGCGGTGCCCGCTCGCACCTCCCGCAGACACAGCCCTGCTCCCCGCACCCTGCAGAAGCCCTGCAGCTCACCTCCACGCAGGTGGAACCGGCACTGGGGTGAGCCCAGGGACTGACCCACTGCCACGCTGGCAGGCTCACGAGAAGGTGGCTGACTCCAGGCCACCTCCACCACAGGGCGGGGCAGCTTTCTGGGAGGGATCTGAGGCAGTTTGGGGAACTGCCCCAGGCGGCTTCTCCTGTGCTCAGACCAGCCGAGAGGCACAACGTGCACACCAAGCCATGCCGATGAACTCCCCGGAAGGTGAAGCAGACCAGGAAAGGGAACACCATGCCATTCCTGCTGTAGATGGAAGAATTGGAAAAACTCTATGCACATGATTTTAAACCAATATTAGAATCTGTTCCCACATATCAGCAGAAGAACAGTTTGGCGAGTCTCAGCTAATCCAGCTGAAAATACCGTTTCAATGATGATAGGGGGTGGAGGTTCCCATTGTCCCCTGGACCAGACCTGTTCGACTTCATGGGAAGTGCAACCCTGTGCCAGTGATCCCAGTGAATGAGGTGTGCGGGTTTTTCTCGGCAACCCCCTGTGCAGGAGCAGCTCTGCACCCAGCCCCAGAACAGAGCGGTACTCCCAGCCACGGAAGGGGCCAGAAACACGAGCTGCGCTGGCGGCTTTGCGCACTGATCTTATACCTCCATGGATCTCAAACCTCCGGGGACACCATCACTCCACCGCTCTCTCACATGGTGAAGCACTGTTTTTTTCTTGCCTCCACAAAATTTCCAGCTGAGGGACATAATTTAAATACTTAAAAACTGAACATGCTTAAATCTTTGCAGACTGAGTGCCTGAAATGCTTTTACCACCATGCAATCATTTTTGATAGAATTTCACCTTGTACAAAGGAGACAAAGGAATCTAAAAGGTTCTCTCAGGTACATTTCAAGAGAAGTCTATGTATTATTTTAATGTAGAAATTAAGAAGCTGGAGTCTTAGACAAAATTTGCATGATTTTTTTTAACTCCTAATATTTATATGCTCTGAAGATTGAAATGACTATAGTATAGACTATTTTAATGACCACTCAATCAAGAGAGGTCACTGACTTTTAAGTCAACCTTGGGAATGAAGAACAGAATATCATAGTCCTTGTTTTACATCTGCCTAGAAAATTAATGACGCATTAAAACTTAATGGCAGTAGAGTCCATCACCTCTCATAAATGGTCCATCTCAATGTGTCAGTGTGTACATTAAAACGATGTATCTTAGAGTAAATGAGAGAGTGATCAAAAATTAACCCAATCCTCAATGTAATTACTGTGACGCGATGATTGGACTAACCACTCTAACTTCTGACTATGATTGAAATGCTATTATGCTTCCCCACTGCAGACCTCTATTCAGGAATTAGTTCCATGTGGAGGACCAAAGTCACCCCACAAAGCTCCGCTGGCATCAACAAAACGAATCAGACCCCATTAGGATTTTATAAAACCTCATTATAAGGTCAATTAAAAGTGTCATGAAGTGGTAAAAATATTTTATCTTCCATATTATTTATTCTATATATTACAAGTATTTATTATACTTCCACCCTTGAAGTAAGCAGCAGCAAAGGGCTGACTGCCATTAAGTGTGTATGCACAGATGCACAGGTTTGCATTTGGAAGAAAACCAGACTGAACACATCCTCTGTTACCTGAGGCAGGACAGCATCTTTCACTGTGGTTAGTATAAAGGCATCCTCACCTCTGACTCTCTCTTACCTCCCCTGTTAAAACACACAGTGTGGAGCTCCTCCATCAAACAGGCTAACCTCAAAACACTGACAGGCAAAACCGACAGACAAACAAAGAGGTCCTCTCCAGTGGTTAGGAAGCCAGAATTACTGAGAAAATTTTTACTGCAGGCTGTCCAAGACGCTTGTACGGAGGAAGCTGTTGAACATAACGCTGGATTTGTTCCTGGGAAGCGCCAGAAAGCCACCCAGCAGGGTTAAAGCCCACCCGTCCCTCAGCAGACTGCAGCACCTCAGCCTGCACTGACACCGAGAAGAACGTTACAGTTCCCTACACTGTTCAGACGTTCAGCTTTTTACGAGTAGAGTCTTTCACATTCTCAAACATCCTTCCAGGAAGCAGGGAGTGCATTTGGGATATTCTGGAGCCTTGGGACCTAGAATTTTCTATGCATATGCTCATTATAGGATGGCAAGAGCAAAGCCTTCCAAAGAGAACTCATTAAACCCAAACAGTTCATTAATGGACAGCAACACACCAGATGCAGAGGAGTAAACTAGGACCATAGTCCCAGATTTCATAGACCATTAACTAGATTGGGGTATCAATGCTTTCCTCAGGGATCAATAGTGGAATCAATACTCTTTAATGTTTCACAGCCTGGGATAACGGGATGGAGAGCAAGCTTGCAGACAACACCAAGTTTGAGGGAGGTCAGCACACTGGAGTTGCTTTCAGAAGGACCTGAATATGCTGGAGAAACGGCTGTAACAAACACCACCAAAGTCCAACAAAAGCAAATGCAGAATCTTACATCTGGGAAAAAATAACCCCGTGCAGCAGAGGCTGGGGCTGCTGCCTTGGAAGCAGCGCTGTAGAAAAGGATCTGGGGGTCATTCTGGACACCAGGATAAACCCGAGTTAGCCATGTGCCCTTGCAACAAAGCAGGCCAACCGCACCCAAAGGTGTATTAGTAAACGTGTAGTCAGAAGGTCGATAAAATGATCTGACACTTGTGAGACCACACCTGGAATACTGTGTCCAGTCTGGGACTGGTACGATCCGCGGGAAGGCAAAGGTCAGAGCCAAGTTCTCTCCCCTGTGGTCTAGGAGGCAGTTTCTGTTAACTGACTGCTTCCACAAGACAGCTACATGGAGCCTGCGGGAAGCAAAGCTCTGATGCCTTCGGCTGCCCAGCCTGAAGCTGCCAGGCTGACTGCGAATGCTGATCCAGCTCAGCTACAAGTCACTACTCCACAGTCAAAACGGAAAATCACTGCCAGGTATCCCTGTCCAGAGCCACACTGTTTCCCCAACGAAGTGAGCATCCAAAACCGCTCCCCTGCCCTCTCCTGGGGTCCACCTGACTCTGCGCAGGGTCCCAGAGCAGGCAGATTGGCAACCCTGTCTGTCTTTCGCTAGCAACGCCTTTTGAAACAGAACATCCACAGTACAGTGCACGTGAATTAGAAACAGTGGCTCCTTCCATCATGCGTATTTTCTCTTTTTCTTTAATATAGTGAAGCTACTGTGGACACTTCTGCAAAAAGAACTTCTCAAAAACAAGAACTGAGTCAACATATCACACATATGTCATCAGAGCAATGGATTATTGACACTAAAGAACACTGGGGATTCTGTGAGAGTATGTTATAGACCTGACAATGGGAAAATCCAACACATTTCTCAGAAACAATTTTGATAGAATTTAAGAGCTATGAGCAGAGAGAAACAACAAGTGGTGAAGGATTACGGATCTGCAGTAGACCATAATTACGAAGAACATCACAGAAAAATCATGCTGCATAAACCCATGTATTTTTCAGGCAGAACATCTTTGGATACTGCAGGTTGGAATTTCAGTGCTTCTGAGGAGCTGTGACTCCAGCAGCATCTAATGAAAGATATGAATATTTAACCACTGTGGAAAGGAAAAAGCAACAAAGCCTCAACTGTACTTTCTTCTCAGAGGTGGTCTACTGTATATGCAAAAAATTAAACTATGATTGAGAGCTCTGCTTTCTTGATATCCTGCAGAAACTGTTTATTTTTTAACCGATATTCCCACAAAAATCCAACTGCATGAAATAAATCCTTAACAATGTAAAAGAGAAAATAATATTCACACCTTTTACCTTACGATTTTAAACATAGGGGAAAAAAAGTTTTCACAAAACCCCTAAATACTCTGGAAACTTGTGGATATTTTTTTTCAAACTTGGCATCAAACCACTAGCAGTTGCATAGTTTGTCATTCTGATTCCTACTGAAGGTGTATGTAGATCTTAAAAAGAATTGTTACTCATATAAAACAGGAATGTAGCTTCAACATGAGGTCATTATACAGTTTGACAGACTTAAAAACTCCTTATACTTCCTATCAAAATATGAAAATTGTGGAAACTTAGAATCATAGAATCATCTATTTGGAACAGGCCCTTATGATCACCAGGTTCAACCATTAACTGAACATTGCCAAGTCCATCACTAACCCCTGTCCCTATGTGCCACGTCTACACGCCTGCACATCTTTTAAACACCTCCAGGGATGGTGACTCCATCACTTCCCTGGGCAGCCCGTGCCAATGCTTGACAACCCATTTGGTGGAGAAATATTTCCTAATATCCAATCCAAACCTGCCCTGGTGCAACGTGAGGTTGGTTCCTCTTGCCCTATCACTTGTTACCTGGGAGAAGAGACCAACACCCACCCCACTGCAACCTTCCTTCAGGTAGTTCTAGAGAGCGATAAGGTCTCCCCTCAGCCTCCTCTTATCCAGACTAAACAGCCCCAGTTCCCTCAGCCGCTCCTCGTATGACATGTGCTCCAGACCCTTCACCAGCCTCTTTGCTCTGTTTTGGACACGCTTACTATATGGAGAAGGGTTTCTATGTCAGTGTATCCAGGCATCTCAGAAACTCCAGTAAGAAAACAAACTTCTTATATCACACAGTTGTTACCTCATATAACATAGGCAGAACACTGAAACAAATTTTTGCATGAAATTGAAAACTAACGTTCATGGACAGAGAATTTTCCTGAACATAGAGATGCAAAAATATAAAATTGACTGATTCATTAACAAAATAAACTGAAACAAAGCCAACATTCACAGAAATGTCTCAAAAAATAATAAAAAAATATTGCTAGGAAAAATCTCTCTGTACTGTGTGTTTCTGCAGGAGTCTAGCAAAAAAATCCCACAACCAAATCCAGCAACTTGTTCCAAGTAGCATATCTTAAAAACAAAACAAAACAAAAAAACACCAAAGAAAAATAAACAAGCAACCATGGAAGAAAAAGACGCTTCCAAAGCAAAAAACCACATACGTTAAGACATAAACATAATCCCCACCTCCCAAATTAAAAAACTTGGAGAGAGAGGAAAAAAACACATAAGGTAGTATTACTATGCAATTGCCTGCAGCCAAGTTTTAACAGAATTAAGGGAAAAACAAGGTAGCTGCTCCATACAGTTTCAAATCAGTTTGAGATGGGGTGAGAAAACCTTGAATTTAGTAGATTAAACACAAAAACGCAAACACACAAGGACAGTAACTAATCCAAAACTTAGATCCTCGTCATACACAAAGTGTTGGTGGCATGCAAATAAAACCCAGCAACAGAAACTGTGACAGGAACATGACAGAAGTTACTAAAAATTTCTTTCAGGTCTTCTTAAAGCACTTTTCTGAATGAGCAAAGAAGAACGCGCTCTGAAACAAGGCATCATTTTGTGTGTCTCATCATCTTTTCACAGAAGTGGAAAATCTTTCCCAGAAGACTTCCAATACATTTGAAGAGGTCAAGAGGTGGTATCTGGGACTGGCAGTCCCACTCTACGGCTCTAAAATCCTTTACTGACAGGGGGGAACGGGAAAGCAATAACTGGCATCAGCTGAAATCAGGCTTATTATTGCCCATGGGCTGGCGAATACCAGGCACTACTGTCTGGAAGAATCAGAAAGTATTACTGGTGTAATTTAATTCATTAGAGAAGCTTTACGGCTGATCATCCCCGCCTTGCTTCTGCTGAAAAACATCCCTTACCGATTCTGCTAGACAATAGTTGCAGCGCATCGACGGAAGAGAAACATGGGAATTTTATTTCCAAGGAGCTGACACCCCTCCATGTGTCACACAAGATGGAGAGAGCATCAGAACTGTGATCCACCGCACCCCGCATTGCTCGCTCCACTCGATATAGCCGAGGCATAAATTCCATTAGAGCTAAATGGAAATCAATCGCACTCTTCATATGGTAACTGAAAGTCAATGGTTTTAAAGGATGAGAATCCGAAGTTTAGCACTAGTTTCTCATTACCAAAGATATCACTCAAAAGCAACCTAAGTCCTGAATATTCTGCGAGTTCACAGTCTCCTAAAAAACTCGACACATTCCGTTAACAACTGTGGGCAGCGGAGCCTCAGTTCTCATCTAAGCCAGATGTTTCAGAGGCTGAATTCCAGAGACAGACCTCAAGCTGCACCCGTTTTTTCCTCCCACGTACACATTCCACTGCAAGCCACAGAGGAGTCCTGCTGCCGCGGCACACCGAAGAGGAGCCATACCCTACTCTGAACACAGCCTGCCCAGAAGTTCCTGCCGACAGGCGTTTTCCAGGCGAACAGGGGGGCCGTTCGCAGGCCGGCCGGCTGCCCACGCACACACAGCGGCGCTCCGCAGGGCTCCGAGCTGGGGCATCGCCGCCCTGGTCTCCGCGTGTCCGCTCAGCCTTGGTAACTCATCGTGCCCAAGGCGTAGCTTTATTCCATTGTGTTCGCTTTCCAGGACCATGTGGCATTACCTGCTAAGTACCACTGTGCATCTGACCACTAAATGAATTGCTAAAAGTAAGAACCGATCAGAAGTTATTGCTCTCTTTGCAAAATGAAGTCTGCTTCTAATGTAAAGGAATCTCTGGTAACAACCACAAAAAAGCCTCCAGAGCTTAACCGTAGAAAACTTGCTTCAGTTAATATTGAATTATTGACCTTCTCGGATAAGTACTGCTAGTTCAGGCAATTTCCCTACCAGCAAGAAAGTTCAGCGTTTTGCAAAAGAACAGATTGAAAACAGACTGAGGGCGGGATTTTGCACGTTTGTGCTTCCCAGGTACACGCACGCTCTCTGCGCACACGACAGTACACGGACAATAGCACCCACCACTGCCTGGCAACGCCGGCACCAGCCGCCGCGTCCCTGCAACGTCGCACGTGCGCGGACGCGGGCGGCTGCCCCAGCGGGGGCCCTCCTCCCGCCACCTGTGCCCCGCTCGCTGGCGCCTGGACAGCCCGGCGCCCCGCACGGCTTCCCGCGCGGGACCAAGGCGGGCAGGCAGAGCCGCCGTCCCACCGAGAACAGCCCGCACTGCGCGCGCTCTGCACAGCTGGCGAAACCAAGGCACGAGTCCTGCGCCAGTACTGCACGTTCAGACGGGTATTACGAATACTTTACTGTGACCGGCCAAATTCTTCTGTGCCTTTTCTTCAAGAACAGTCACTTCAAATGGGAAATCAATTTGCTGGTTCCTAAATTAAGTTGTCCGTGATTCTTTTGAAATGTATTCTGAAAAGGCCAGATCTCCTCAACTTTTGCCAGGGCCTTTAAATATCAAATCAGGTGCCTTGTAAAACAGGTTAATTTCATTAGTATTTATTTTTCTCCTGTAAGTATCATTGCAGCTATTTTTTCTAGCAAGTTTTCTCTTATGTTTTCCTTATACTGTTGCTTCACATCATTGTCCAATGCTCACACAAACCCATCTGGGATTTAAAGCTGAATGGATATGTTTGTTATGTAGATTTCAAAATAACACAATTGCCTGCAAAATAAAATATTAAACAGATACCATCGTGGGTTTGCATGGCAAGGTTTCAGTAGCTGGGGGGCTGCAGGGGTGGCTCCTGTGAGGAGCTGCCGGAAGCTTCCCCCATGTCCGACACACCCAGTGCCCGCCGGCTCCAGCACGGACCTGCCGCTGGCCAAGGCCGAGCCCATCGGTGATGGTGACAGTGTCTCTGCGATAACGCGTTTAAGAACAAACAAAAATAAACTTCGTAAGGGCATTTTTGTAGCTGGAGAGAGGAGCGAGAGCTCTGCAGACACCAAGGTCAGTGCAGGAGGAAGGGGAAGGAGGGAGATTGCCCTGCAGCCGTGGGGCAGACCATGGTGGGCAGGCTGTGCCTCTGCAGCCCATGGAGGCATTTTTTTGTTAACAGGCTTGGTATTCTGCTTCTGTAAACTTGATCGAGGTTTAAATAATTACTGCGTCATATTCAGCTTTTAGCCTCCTCACCGTACAAAACCATCAACAAAGTTTTTGTGAAAATAAAATTTTCAGTGAATGGTCATATACTGTCAGATAATACAGTGCATAAGTTATAGCTCAAAACAGTTTACGAATATTTTTCTAAACAAAAAAAAAAAAAAAAAGTTGTGCCATGCTACTCTTTCACTACTTCAGCCCCAGAAGTAAAAAAAAAAATCTCTGCCACTTGCAAAGAGACATCAGTTGGCCTTTGCAAGTTATCCCAAGCCTTTTTCAGGGCATTGTAATTTTTAACTGAATACAGTATTCAAACTGAGACAGCAAGCAAAGAAAAGAGACAGCCATAATAAACAGAGCAATGATCAGAACAAAAAATTGACACTAACTGAACAAAGCTTACACCAGAAATTAAGAGTTCATGACATTTAAGGGATGACGTTTTGAAATGGTTTCTCAATAAGGTTATGTGCATGGTAAGCAACTTCTATAATAAACCAGCGATACCGATGCAAACAATAAATAGTAATAACAAGTAGTTATTATTATTTATTATTACCAGAGTGTGATATTTGTAATATATCACGACTGAGATCTTAGCATATATAGTATACTCTTGCTGACCACTGCTTTTGCGGAGTGAACTTTTCAGGATGTATGTGTCACTAGGCTGTGCTAATTAAAAATCAGCTTTGTCATTACAAAGAGACACTCTGAAGGCTGCTTTTGGAAGCCAGGATTGTGCCAGGGGACAGCAAGACCACCATGACAGGAGCGGCCTCGGCAGCGTGTGTCCAGGCAGGTACTGCTGCTGAGGAGTACGGCCACAGGACAGATCGCCATGTTCCGGTCCCGGCAGTGACACAGC
>Ga0065711_1002943_pt1 | contig 41301 bp, 33 predicted proteins | sample Hoacrofraction12_FD_59098 | JGI IMG/M metagenome (GOLD analysis project Ga0065711, IMG submission 59098) | Hoatzin crop microbial communities from Cojedes, Venezuela - Epithelial fraction 12 v2 (version 2) | ecosystem: Host-associated > Birds > Digestive system > Esophagus > Crop | place...
TCAAGGCTAGCCTATCTTCTCCGTGCTCCTGACGGTGAAGGATAGACCCGCTCCGGAGGGTCTGTCCACCCGCTGTGATTTAAGGGCTGGACTGGGTGCCTCACGCCCCATCTGCAACGAGCAAGGGAACTGCCTGAGCTCTCTTCCAGCACAACGTGTTGAATGACTGATCCTTCCAGGTAGGTATGAGCAAGCATTCCATGGTGCACGGAGGAGGACATCACAGGAACTCCCCCCAGCGCTCAGTCACCCAAACCCATGCTTTACTTGAGGCGTAAATCAACCTTCAGGCTGTATGTGCCATGCTTACAAAGCACTCCCCATGCATTTCTGAAAGCCTGTTATTTTACCACAGGTCACATGCGTATTGGTGCCTAAAGATGGGGTCTGTTTCACCAGAGGCTGCATTAATGAAAAGCCAGCGATTCTCTACAAATGCAAGCAGAACTTATTTGTTTCCATGCCATTTTAGCCACAGCCCACAAAAATTGCGTTGATTCCTTTTCAAAAATCACAACACAGCAAGGAACAAGAACAATATTGCAGGATTAATACCCCATCCTTGAGCTCATCCAGTGTTTTTCATCACAGAGACTTCAAAGCACCCCTGGTTCACAGACAGGGAAACAAGCGCTCCCAGGAGCATCGGCAGCCGCACCAGGGTGCAAGCGTGGGTGCTGAGCTCCCGCCTCCCCGCTCCGCCCCTGCTTCACACTCCTCTTCTCTGCACGCTTCCAGCCTCCTGGCTCCAAGACTCAGCTGGCCGAGGATGGTGGCAAATGCAGGAACACCCAAGGTCCCACCCAGCTCTCTGCGGCTGCTGCGGGACCCCTGAACCAGACCCTTCTGCGACAGCCACGCAGTGGGGCAGCTTTGCACGGAAGCATCCCCGCCAGGTCTGCCACATCACACTGAGCATAATTCAAGGCACACGAAGTTACTCAAATATTCCAATAAAACCTGTTCACACACCATAGGTAACACGAAAACACTGCAGAGAGCTGTCTGAAAGCACTGCGAGAAGAAAGCCTTAGTGCTAACCGCCCGGCTCCTAACACTTCGCCTTACATTCTCCAGCGGCCGCCTAACGCATCCCACTAATAATCCTGAGAGGCGTTAAAAGGTGGCCTGAGGCTAAGACCTTCGATTGTTATTCGCTTTGTTTGCTTGCTTGCTCGTTTGAGCTGATTTTTCTTTAAGACAAGTGCTAATAATGTTGAAAAAAAAAAAAAAAGCAAGCCTATGCCTGGCGTGTCCCTGTTGGGAATGCCAGCGGAGCGCAGGCACTCTCCCGCTCTTCCACGAGACACAAAGCGAAGTGTGAGAACAGGCACTTCGCTCCCTTCCAGCAGCATCTCGGCGATGCTCTGTCCTATTTTAACCCTGCCATCTGTTTCGCAGCTCTCTGCGTTCCTCCCGTAACCGAGGAAGGCAGTGCATTGCATCACGCAAACCCTTCTACCGTCTCCCACCCGTTTTGCTTCCGGACGTGCCCCGACGGAAGGCACTGCTCCCCAACAACCGCTCCGCTCCTCGCTTACGAGCCTCATCTCCATGCACCCCGCTCCTCCAGAGGGAAGGGAAGATGCTGGATCACAGGGAGAATCACGCCCACTGCAATGTCATGTTTTAAACGCTGGCTGTTCCTAGTCCCACTGGGTTTAACAGTACTATTAGAATCGTTTTAGACTAGAAAAGTAGATTTGTTTCACTGAGTCATGATTCAAAAATGAGACTTTACTCCATTTACAAAAGCAAATCACCATCTTGCAAATGCCAAGCACAGATTTCAGCTGCAAAAGCGAAGCCCAGGGAATGCTTCCAGCCAGCGACAGAGTGGAAAAGCTGCATCTGCAAAAGCTGGGAAACCTTTTTTTACTTCTCTGGTTTTCATAAACAGAAAGCATGACCTGCGGAACACCCGTTCCTGGAGAAACATAACAAACCCATTCTGCATCAAAGAACTTCTACGCATGAACAGAGGGGAGAGCAACAGCAGGAGTGCTGCCACAGCACCAGGGTCTGCGACGCTGCCATGTAACCCACAGACTACTCCAGCCAGTTCCTGGGTGGGAAGCCCTCGACGAAAACTTGGGAGTCACAGAAAGCACCAGCAACTCCTTCTGCTTTCTGATTCATCCCTACTCAAACACCCACATGCCACGGCAGAGGAGGCTGGAACTGCTACATTTAGGATGACATTTAAAAATCAAGGTTGTGCTGCTGATGGTCATTAAAAATCCAACAGCATTTTTCAGAAACAAGTGGGTACTCGCATTGGTGTCCCTGCCAAATATCAGCACAGCAGTAATTTTTCTAGCAGCTTTAGTTAAAAGATAAAGGAAAATTGCACCCACCTATAATTACCGTCATTACCGTTGCTGTTTTTTAAACATTCACTATCTACCTTTATATTTTCTAAATACAAAATAAGATGGAAACATTCCCCAAAACCTTTCTAAGTGTCAGGTTCATCTCACTTTAACATTAGACACCTAAAATTAAGACATCTAAGCTCAGACGAGCTGCCTGGGCTCCCTCAGCAACGTGTTCCAACCTGTGGTCTACGCATCCCTGGAGACCCAGCCACTGTTTCTGGATTTCCATGGGACTCACCCAGGCTAATCCAGAAAGGCAAGTCTACGGTCCAAGGCTTCAGATTCACTCTAAAGGGGGCTGCATCTGTTCTGAAATGTGTCTGAGGAATTTATGGTCACCAGCAGCGAGGAGAAATGATGATTTGTCCCATGGGAGATAGGGTTGTCTTTGACTCCTCTCTTACGATGGGATGACTTGTCTTCTGGAGGTCTTTTTGTCTCTCTCACCTGGTGGGAGGTGAAGCCTGGACAGTTAGCTCAGGTGGACACTTGTGAAGGAAGTCTGAACCTAGGTGATGTGGATCCCATCTTCAGACAGAGGATGAAGGAAATGCCTACAAATGCCTGAATCAAGCCATCACGGAGTTCAAATGACCAAGCCAGCTAGTAAAATACGCTAATAACGCCATGATTTCCTGTGCATATAAAGAAACAAAGCTGCGGCAGGTACCACAGCTAAACTGGGTGCTCAGAAAGGGCTGGGGCAAGGAGAGGAAGCACGTTCAGAAGGGAACATTTTGCATAAAAGATGCAGTGGAATAAGGTAATTATGCAAGAAAAAGGGAATTTCAGCAGTGTGTCCCACATCACTGATGGATACAGAGAACGCACACCTTGACAAAGAAAGCCAACCTGCCAATTAAGTTTTAATGACCCTAAAGGCAAAGAGAAAAAGCCCTCATCTGCTACAGTGGAGGAGGAAACCAACAGACAGACTTAGCCTGGCAATGAAATGGTTCGCAAATGCCAGCAAGGTCTTGAGACGAACTCTGTCTCTGTAATGGAGAGCAGTGACAGGGGCATCAGAGGTACGTTCTGCAGGGCAGGAGACATGAGCTTCATCAGCAGGGCAGAAGAAAGCTCTGAGAGCTGAGAGCGGTGGTGGAAGATGCGATGCCTGGATTCAGAAACAGCTTGAATGTGAAGGGTGAAGGAGGAAGCGGGGTTCAATTTATTCAACGCTCTGGAGCTGTGGAAAGACATACGCTACGCAAATGTTAGTTGTGATGATCACTTCCCACTGCTAGACTTCGTTAAGAGAGGACGGGAAGGTGACACAACCAGAAGTTCACACATGTGCTGCGAAGGCGCGGGAGGGGAGCAGACTTGCCAGGAACTGCCGAGATGTAAAACCCCAGTCGATCGCAGCCTAGTAAACAAATCTGGGTCTGCGTTCCCATCCGCCTTGTACCGGGGGGAGAGCGAAGCCCCTGCCCACTGTGTCTGCTGAGGGCACGGTGCATGCTGCCAGGCGGTCAGCCTGCCCCGGGGCTGACGGGGTGCTGTGTCAGCCTTTGGAAGCTGCAGATGCATAAGGAACTTCAGAAACCAATGGTTCTAAACCGATGCTTCCTGCCTGGATGGACATTTGTGAACCTGCGTGGGAGCACCCTGAGCTGAGCTGGTGCAGAGTGTCTCCTTGCCAACATCCATCAGCTCAGCACACAGCAGTCGGACTGATTTCAGGCCATCTACACAAAGAAGGTTTCCACGGCCTCCAGCTGAGTACACAAACCCTAGGAGATGGGAAGCCACCTGCTCTGCGCTAATGACTAACGACAGGAGGGCATCATCATCCCTTGGCCATCCCCTGGAGTGTGAAACGCTGGCCTCCTTCCCGAGCGGAGCTGCTATTACCTCCCGCAGACAATATCCAACACTGATTTGTGACGATGAGATCAGCATCTCCAAACATCCTGCCTTCTTCTGTCCTTGCTCACATCCTTCCCTTTCTGCTCCCCCCAGCTGCAAGGACACCCGCTTGCCACCAGTCCAAGGAGGATGAGTACAGCTCTTCATCCTCCCTCACCCCGTGCGTTGGCTCTTCCCCTTAGCCCACCGCTGATGGTATCGAGTGGTACCAGCACAGCATGGTGAGACGTTCCCCTGGCTGGGCAACGCAGAGTCCAGATGAACAGGTACAGTAGGTGACGTGAGCCCTCCAAGCAGCTGTCTGGAAACCATCACCCCATGGAGAATCAGTCAACACACTGAGCTACCTCCTTCCCACTCTGCTGCCTACTGTGCAAAAGCAAGAAACAATTCTCAGTTTGATCTCAGTTGATCAATTTGAAACTTAGCAATGAATGTCCTCTTATTCTTCTCCCCAGGAGGGCTCACTGGACAGCAGGAGTTGGAAACAAAACGATTACCATGTTGGGAAATAGGTCTTGGACAGGCTTTGTTTAAGTCCGTCTTGCAGAACCATGATGTTTAGTTCAAGTTCTCCCTCTTGTGTGTGCGCTCTCCGTAAATTCCCCAAGTGCAGCATGAATCTTCTAGCATGCTTGCCATGGGATGAATCTGGGCAAGTTCCCGATCCTCAAATGCCCATCCATGTTTATGTCCTTCACGCTGCGCTGTGACAGCACGTGTCACATAATGCCTTGGACAATCTGTGCCCACAATATTTATGGCAGCGGACCTCCGTGTTTCACAGCACAAATCCGGGGACCTACAGCCGACTGTGGACACATTACTCGCTCTTGAAATGTAGGCCACAAAGCTACTTTAGTTCTGCTTTTGCTTGTAAATCAGGAGCTTACATGTGTAATTGGCCTAAACCATAAGAGCAAACAACAGCAGTGGTAACACGGTGCCAGCAATTATTCATGCCTATAATAAATGCCTGTAAAATTGAAAGCCAGCCTTTAGAAATCTGGCTCCTAACTGCGCATACGGAAAAACAAAAACTCATTTGCAGGGCTTGGCCAGTGGAGTTTCTGATTTTGGGGGAGACGTTGAGTGATACAAGGATTTTTTATTTTTTTTTTTTCTTTTTCCATTCTATAAAAACACCGCTCATGCCTACGCTTAGGTCACGGATTATTCTGGCTATCTTTCAGAGTTCTGGAATAAACCCAGTGACACGCACCGAGGACAAATCTGCGTATTAACAGAGTGGGTCTTTGGGAAAAGGCACAGCTGACACCCATCCCTCGGCACGAGGGGAACAGAGTAAACCCTTCACAGACAGCCCTTGTTGCCCGCCTCTGCTGAGCCGGCAGCCCGGGAGATGACATACAGCCACTGGCCCTACCACTTCTGGGCAAACGAGAGCAGAGATGCTGAGCCAGTGTCTTGGGCAGTTCCAACCAGTTAACAACGGCATCCTCGCTGATAAATCACTCCTTTGGGTCGAGCCGCAAACAGCACTGCCTCCCTTTGGCCTCTTCAACCCACCGTGGCTACGACTCGCTGCAACCGGGCGACGCAGCCGCTCCAGGACTTGCAGGATGAAAGGTGTGAAGAGATCATTCTTTTTGCTATGCACATTTCTCACCCACAATGCCAGAGCAACCCCTATAAAATTCTTCTAGCACATTGCTGAAAATGAACATGGTCTTCCTGGACAGCAAAGACCCCACTGGGAACAGAAGCCTGCCCACCAGACAACACCCTGCTGAAATACCATCAATTTTAGTCCTTGAATTGCTTTAACGATTAGCAAGGTTGAAAGGTGTTAACACAGTGCACGGAGTGACCATCCGGGAGCAGACACACAGCCCGATGTGCTGGAAGGCACCACACAGACGTGGGTGACAACCAGCACTCCTTCCACAGCAAACAGGCACGTCACCACGCCACTGGCACAGCACTCATCCCAGCGCCCTAAAACGCAGTGCATCAAGTCCTCTCCTTGGTCCCTGCTGAGTGAAACCCACAGTCGCCCATCACAAGATCCCACAGACGCCCTTCCACGCACACCTCCTCATGCACCCACTGGCTTCAGGGTCCTTGGTCCACCAGCTTTGCTGGCCTCACGTTCCTCCAGCACCAGGTCATCCCTTTGCTTCTTCAGTGCCCACCAGGTAGCAGCAGATTTCTCCCATTCCAGCAGCAGCTTGGAGCATGACAGTAGCAAGAACCTTCAATGTGCTTTGGACCTTCAAGGTTAGAAGGTCTGAGGTACTGAGAGACTTCCTTAACCACGAATCAGCCATTTTATACTCTGCTTTGGCATTTCTGGTTGTTTTTCTCCGGCTTTAGGTGGTGGCTGAGCATGAATGGGAAGAGCTCTGTAAGGACTTCTGTCCCTCTCTTCGCTACGCAAAGCTTCCCTCTTCAGAAATTTTCTGTAACTACCAAGTTTTAGTACCTTCTGAAGGAAACCACATTCATCACAGTTCAGAAGGGACCTTTTGGCCTAGTCCCCACTAGAAAAACTGCCGAACTGATCCTCACATCTCACAATTAACAGTGACAGAGACTTCGCCATACTGGGCAACGCGGTGCTGCTATGACAACAGGAACGGGAGACTCGTTAAGGGTCTCATTGAGAGGGATAACGAGTAATCACGGCTCACAGAGAAGGCAGAAATCAATGAAAGCTGTTGCTATCCTAACATTTTCCTGGATCAGGCCAGGTATTCGGTGAGCTTTGAAAGGTCGACTCGCATTGCTACGGCACGTCGCCGTGAGTACAACTTCTGAGGACAGGCAGATTCCTGGGGAGTAGAGATGAATATTCATGAAGGAACTCGGTTTGGGAGAGGAAATGAATCAAGTGTGACAAATGCCGCCTATTAGGAAAAGAGGGTGGCGTCTATTTTTAGTGGAGTTAAGCAAACATTAAAGCTCACTCTCTAAGAACTCCAAATAATACCACTCACTGGCTCTGCCTCTCCATCGCCAGATAAGAATTTAGCAGCACACTGGCATCAGCCAAAACCCGCTCGCCTGAACAGAAGTTTTCCGATTTAGCCCCCGTATGTGTTTTATAAAAATAAAAGTTTTAATCTCTAATCTGCATAGGAAGATGTGACGGTTTCCACCAGGATTTATTTTTTCCCCCCTTTCCAGAATTATAAGGCTTGAAGGAACCTTTTTAAGACGGAAGAAAACGCTGCATTCAAATCTCCTAAAAGAGCACTCACGCGGAGCTGTAATCACTTCAGATGCACAGAATTATCAGGAGGAGAAAACTCATCTCACTTAGAATCAAGACTCAATTTGAAGCAGAAAGGAGGAGGCTTTGTTTGCCGCCGTGCCAGGCACTCAGACTTTTCACTGAAGTCAAAGAAGCTACAGCTGCTCCGAGCCATTGAAAATCATGCCCAGAATCTCTAGTGAAACTTGTTTGCAGAGATGGCAGCAGGCTGATAAGGATGTTGACTATTCCAAATAGGCCCACATTATTTTATATTTTTAGAGATACTTAGCCTGCCTATTATTATTATTAAGCAGAGGTGGAGTATTTACTGTCTGCTTCTCGGAAATCTGTAAAAATGCTGCCTTTCAGCAGGCTCCTCTTTTCTTCTGGTGAACATTAAAGAGTTTCCTTCTCTCACTTTTCAGGCTTACCAGATGTCCAATTAAATAAGACCACAGAGAGAGAATACTGCCTGATAAAAATAATACGATCCCCATATGCTATTTGAGAGGCCTCGACCTCATAACCTAAGGTGCTCCCAACCTGAGATTCAGACCAGAACGTTTGGAGAGGTCCTTCCAGGGTTGTCCTAACAATCAGCACTCAGAAGACCCCTGCGCAAGAGGAGAGAATGAGCCAGGGATGAAGGAGCCTTGCAGCAAACTCTCTCCAGGCTCAGTCCAGGTGCCGCCGGCTCAGCTGGTTCCTGCACTCTCCCCTGCCATGCACCAAGGGCCGACTCTTCAAGTCAAAGTGTCCCATTTCTCACCAACTGCTCCATTTGCAACACCACGTGGCTTCTGGCACCTCTCCTCTAGAGCTTCAAACAAGGTCTTAAAGATGGCTTACAAAGAAGCACTCTGAAATTAGACACATCAAGTATTTATTACTGATTTCTGTCTGCGACACCAATCGGGCTGGGTGAAGATCAATAGCAGAAAGACACAGTCTATCCCTGGGAAATTATCTATGACTTTGGGATCAGAGGTGGTATCTCTCTCCACCGCAACAGAGTGTCCCCATGACTTCCCCCAGCTTTCAGGTTACGAGCTCCCCTGTCACCGAGAGTGGAAGGTGCCCACCATTGATGAAGTCTGGCTCGTTACTGGGCACGCTGGGGCAACCTGCATCCCCAGCACAGCACGTGTGGCTGGGTCCCCACCAGGACAATGCAGGGCTCACCGTGCATCATCATCCTGGCGCATTACAGTGTCATTTGTCAGTAAAGTTGGTCCCGTTGTCCTTTAGAGAGCACATCTCCGTCCCTCACTGCGCTGGCCCTCGGCAACTGTTGCCATGGTTATTACATTTGAGTGCTTTTCATCAAGAAGATGCTGCAACTGCCGAATTGTCTCTTGCAAGAGTTATTTAGGAATAACTAGTTAGTAAGTAGGAATAACGGGTTCAGACTGCCCACAGAAGCCAGCGATCCCAATTATTTTTGCCTTGATCCTGCCTTCTTTCTGGTCTCTGCCAGGTTCAAGTTTAAAGTGGGGGTTAGAGATAAGCAGAAGAGAAGGAACACTTCCTGAAGGGAAACGCACTTGGCTCTGCCAGGAGATTGAAGGTCTCTTTTCATACAAAGCCTCTGCTTTTCAATCAATCATAAATAGGCTATAATGAGGCAAGGCAATCAACCAGGAAACATATATCCTCACCTGTCGGGTTCAGGGGGAGAAACGAGATGTGTTTTCCAGTTCCATCACGTTAATTGTGAATCAAGATATTATGGGCACAGCCCAAAACCCGTTCATCAGTCAAGGGGAGTAACTGTTGTCCCAGCGCTCTCCTCCCGCAAGGCACGGGCTGTGCCTGCCCCGGCAGCGAGAGCGGCTCTCCCGGCAGGCACCAGCCCACGGCTCTGCCGGGGTGCCGGCAGCTCGCCTCGAGAGGCGGCCGCGTTTCAGACCCACTTTCAGCATCACAAAGTGAATGAATAAAGCCTGCTCCGGAAAGCCAAGGCCGTTTTGTTTAGCTCTCCTTTAAAGCTCTGAAGAGTGACTGGGTAATGATGGAGCAGGTTTCCCCCTGCAGATCGGGTCCCACAGCGCAGTCTGTTAGGCTTTTAATGACATAAACGCCTTTTTCTGCTCTGTGTTAGCCCTGGCACAGGTTTTGGGTAGGGAGGAGCATACCGAAAGACCTGAAGAACAGTGCAGCTAAAGGAGAGACACGTGGAGCCCGCTGCAGCCTGTGCACCCACCGGCACCAGCGCTTCCCACATCCCAACTGCAGCGGAGAGGGCTGCCCTAGGCACCGGGACCCTCCCCACAGAGGGATCCAAAAGAGGGAGGAAGACCTCAGCTTCATTCACAGGAACGAGCCCAGGGGCAAGAAAAACGCGTTAGATGTGAGCCAAGCACATCTCACACCTGGAGCCGAGCAAACACACCGCGCGGTGCCACGGAGACGCTCAGCAGAGCCGCAGCACGGGGTTTTAAAAGGGTGTCTGCCCAGCAGCAACTGGTAGGGCCACCTGAGCTGGCTCAGGCACCAGAACTGGAGCCAGCGGTGGAACGCCTGCTCCCTGGGCTCCAGGTCACCTCTGCGTACTGGTGAGGCGATACACGGCTGGTGGAGAGCTGCAGACCCCTACACAGCGCCGCGACGAGCTCCCCACCGTGCTGCTCGGCGACCACCCATGAGCTCTTTCTTGCAAACAGACTGAGCTTTCCTCTCTCCTCACAGCCACACGCCAGAGAACTGAATTTGGGTGATGTGACGCCCAGTGAGATCGCGATTCAGCCTTTCCCGAGTTACCGAAAGAGACAGAAGACGACTTCACTTCTTCTAGCTGAAGTAGCTGGATTTAAAGAAATTAAATTTGTCAGTTCATTAGCGTGTAACATAAGAATGAAAAACGCATTTCTAATTCCTGATCCGCTAATCCACAATCCGCTGATTTGCAATCCCCAGAGCCCCCAGGGAAAGAAAAGAAAATCCACAGCAGCCTTACAGTGCGTCTCTAAGATCTCCCGGCCAGGTCCTGCAGCAAGAGCTCACATTGCGGAGCCTGCCTCCCTTTAACGAAACACAGCTCGGCATATTTGCTGCCATGCTGGGGGTATCAGGGATAATAAAAATCAAATTGCACTTGTCAGAATAAGTGAACTGTGGATGTTTTGCTAGGTGCTGGGCGTGATGCTTCATGTGTTTGCTCCCCATTGATCTGCAGTATCAGCTCCCACTCGTTAGGACAATTAGCAAGGTCCAAGTCACATAATAACTCAGAAGTGCTGCTACGGCACTGCAGCAAGGGGTGCTGGCACCTGCGAAAAGACTGCCCTAGCTGGACCCAGGAGATGTGTCCCGCCATACCTCTTCCCAGCTGATGCACACCCATGGACACCGCTCCTCCTCCATTCTGCCCCAGGAAGATGGGTTCAACGCAGCCCTGCTCTCGGGGTACAGCGAGGGTGCAGGGAATGCAAACCTGCCAAGCACACTCACAGTCATGGGCCCCTTGGCCACTTTGCATACCTTAAACCATGATCTCCATGGGCAACATCAACTTTCTACACTAAATCCTTCTTTAAATTATTCTAGAGCCCTCTGTCTCGGCTAGCTAAGGTGGAGGCATCCACACTCCTCTCCTTGGCAAGCGTGCCCCATGTCAGCACCTTCCTACACACAGAGGGAAAATAAGCTGTGCTGTGGGGTGGGATATTGGGCCATCTCCTGGAGCTGCCACCATTGCACTTAACCATCCCCTTCGTACCCTCTCCAGACAGACATGCTGACATAACTCCACAACTGACCTGGTTTTGCCTTTGCAAAGCAACTTTGCCTTCACTTGCTGCTTCTCCCCAACTCCACAGCTGCTCAGAACTTGCTTGCCATGCAAGCGTGGTCATGGTCCGAGCTGTAAAGCCGGTTTGCACTGGGAGGACTTGCTCCCATAACATAATGGAGAGATCCCTTTTCTGCAACATCTTTTCTTTCTCTTTTTCACCAGGTATGTTAGAAATGCTGTAACGGTCTGTGGCTACAGACTCCAGCAACACCCACGAATGCCAAAGCCAGTGCAGATAACACCACCTGGTACTTCTCCACTACTCCCTTTCCAGGGGCAGGTCCACCCTCCAGTCTCACAGACAAGGATGTGAAACCCACAGCCCCCAGGGAAATCCCTCAGGTCGCACGTCGAGCAGGAGCCCAGAGCAGAGCCTCAACTCACTGCTCCCCCACTCCACTCCCACACCTCCACATTCCCGTTCCCAAGTTTTTTGGAGCATGTCTCAAAATGTTCCCCTCCTCCCAGCTCCGCTCTCCATCACAGCAGTCACACAAGAGCTATCGTGCACAGCTGCGGGAAGCTCGAGGCCAGAAATAGCAGCTCATTACTAAAGCACGTCATCACACGCCAAGGACCCCGATGCACCCTTCGATCCCCTCCCCGTCACCCCGACCCATGCACAGCTTTCACCGCTCCACCAGCCCACCATCCCCAGGCCCTCCTGCAGCAACAGGTCCCACCTGGACGGGGACAACCCGGGGCTGACTCTACTGCGTGACACCTGTATTTCTCTCTCTGAGCTCCTCAGCCTGTGCTCGTGGAGATTCACACTGGCTGAATTGATCTCCAGATGCTGGCGGGGTAGGACCAAGCCCTGACTCCATCTCAGTGTTGAAGGTTTCAATTAATCATAAAGCCAGTTCCATTTTGGGCTCCATCTGTCTTTATTCCTTCAGGGACTAATAATGCCTCACTGTGTGTTTTCACACACTAGCTGAACTGAAATTAAGACAGATTTCAGTATGAAGTGCCCAAGAAGAAAATGCATTTTTTAAAAAGAAAATTTCAGAGTCGTTACCATTCTCAGCTTGGAAAAAGATCTTGTTAAGTAAAAGCAGCGGGGTATTAATTTGGAAAACAACTCAGGTGAATTCCTGCTCGTTGCAAGACATGCAAACACACTACAATCATATTTATGGGCTTTTATGACAGAGTATGTGTGGAAATGTAACACAATCTGATTCCAAAGGGAGGTGAGGAACACGCAGAGGGAGATAAGAACGGCTCACGTGTACAGCCGCCGACCAAAGGGATTCCAGCAGCAGACACCCTGCTGCACCAAGCATGGACTGGAATCCAGAAACCCTTTCAACCCCCTCCGCTACCCTGACAGAAATAGATAAAAAACCAAGAACCCTTGTGGTTCATCACACATGGCAGGTTTTAGCTGCTTAAGGCTCAGGGAAACCTCATTTGCACCTCACTGTACTGTTACCACCCCAGGTGTTTTGTTCCTACCTCTGCAAAATCCAGCCACAGGGGCTTTCCAACCAGCCAGGCCTGCACATCCGCTTTAATAAGGCAATTCCTATGTTGTTCTGGTGGTTTATACAAAGCAACAGCCCTAATTATTGATCTCGGCAGAGAGAGCTTAAGGATTAACTATCTGTCCCTCAAAACAGCCACCGCGGGGCTGTGCCCATCGTCTCCGGGCTGTCAGTCCAGCAGCGCCAACGCATTTGCTCTCTCCTCACCCACGCAACGATGTCGTCCCACCTGGGTGATAGCTGAGCCTGCCGCAGGCAGGGATGCTCCAAGCACAGGCCAGCTCCAGGATGATTAACAGAGGGGAACAGGTACGGCTGGGCAACAGAGGAAAATAACTGCGAGAGTTGTGAACATGGAGAGAAGCAGCGTGACAGGATATCTACCATGACCCACATATCGCCTGGGCTCCAGCTAACACCATCTGACTGCTGGAAAAGTCCTTTCTCTTTCCCATCCCCTATTTTCAGGACGTTTAGAAAAAAAAGGAGAGACAGTCTGGAAAGGATGGTTGTAAGAAATTATACGATGCACTCCACGTTAAATTCATAAAAGACAAAACCAGAGAGAATCTGTAAGAACTGAAGTGCGCTGGAGGGACAGCCAGATACTTCTGCTGGAAGCGAAGACGCAATCCTTTGATGGTTGCCTTCTGGAACTGGCTGCAGTACCTTGAAAACGCATTAAATGCAGCAGAAAGGACAAGTGACGTACATCTATTGATGCTCTGAGCAGCAAATTAGTTTTCAAATCTATTCAGGTCTCATGCAGTGGCATCAAGGGGCTAAGACTTGGTGGGAAGCAGCTGTGACAGCGTTTCTCCAACTTGCGTGATGACTCCAAACTGCCCCGCGGGGAGGGGGCTGCCCACCCGTCCAGCTCCCCAGAGACTTCTCGTGGCCACAGATGGGCCCAGGGGTCTGCGCGGCTTCTCGGACAGCCAAGCCAATAAGTCATCCCCCTCCAAAACACGCCAGGCAGCTCCCAAGGGCTCTGATGGACATCTCGTTTTAAGCAGAAATAGGATCACCTAAAATAAAGAGGGATCAAAATCCAGCTCACAAGATGACACAGAATGTCAGCACCTGAGAGGAGAGCAAGTAGTCAACAGTGATGACGAGTTTCTTCAGAAAGAGACAATTTCCAGTAAGCTGTTGTCTTCTCTCTCCGCAGAACATCACCCCGTTCAAACACTTGGAGAGCCTTGAAGGGGCTGAGGTTGGCAGCAATCTGGTGGAAGACCTGAGGAACTGCCTTCATGAATGAATAAGCAACTGCTTCAATGAATCTTAAAGCATGCAAATGGACAGATGAGGAAAAACTTCTCAAAACACTGTATCAGGAGAACAGGTAGGCTGTACGATGCCAGTCTGGGAACAAGGTCACTTGCTGGGACTTGATCAGTCTTCAGTCAGGACAGGCAAGGGCCAGTCTTAGACACCGTGAAAGCCTGCAGCTGCTGGCTCGTCTTATTTTGCCTCCTATGCAAGCTCTGGGTCCAGCAGCTCTTGCCTTCCTCTGCTCAATACAGTGGGAAGAGTGGGGGAACAACAGAGGGCCGGCGAGTAAGTACGGCTAGATGCCGAAGACAGCCCACACGAGCTAAGGGCAGCCCCCCAAGGCCCCTCCGAAAGCCTGATTCTGCCACTAACCCACACCACAAACCTGGCTGGATCTGCCTTTGCATGCTCGCTGCGTACAGCCTGCCAGCAATTAAATCCAACAAAAGCCGCAATCAGGAAAGGGGCAGGAGGGTGCACACAGCAGGACCTACAAAGGAAGAGATGGGATCTGGATCCTCCTATACAAGCTCAGACAATAGCCGTAATCGTAATCGCGGGGTCAGTTCTGTCCGCCCCAAACCCTGCTGGGAGCAGGTATGTAATTGAGGCTGGATCCTGCATTTCCTGCTCTCATTGTTCGTCTTCCTCCCATTCTTCGCCGCTTTGTTCTATTCAACGCGCTTTTTCAACCTCCCTTCTGAAACACATTAACGACGGGCTGCGACAGCCTCCGTACACCGTGATTAAAGAGTAGACGCAGATGCCTCTTCTTTGTGGAGCGTTTTGCACCTATTACTTGGAGGGAATGCGGCGAACAGGCGACATGGGAAAGTCGCAGCACGTCAGGAAAATAATGTAGGTGTTCGGTAGGAAAATCTTTGAAGCTTGTGAAGCCATTAGCCGAGTGTACAGGCTGTATTAAAAAGGATAAACAGAGAACACGGATGATGAATAAATATTGGCTGAGGAGATGGAGGAATACATGTTGCACTCGGCGATGAAACCGGGTCTACAATGAGAAACAGCAAGTTTGGGCTGGTTTTTTTTGCAGAAAGCGATTAGGTAACCAGTCTGAATGCATATTTTCAATGGAAACCACCACAATAACTCAAATGCTTTAGCAGAGAGCATTTACTAAACGAGAAGAGACAGAAACAATGTGTTTTATGTAACGCATGACCTGGCTGCGATGAGTTTTTCCTGCCGGTTGTGTCACCAAGCTCCCTGCTAAAGCAAGGGTGCTGCCGAGCACCGCCGGAGCAGCATCCCAGCGCTGCCGAGCCCTGCCACGGCCCCGGGCAGCACCGGCTCTCCCGCGGGGCTGTGTTTTTGGGGCAGGCCACCTCACGCAGGTCTTGCAACAGCGAGCAGCAGGAGACCGGTGAGACCCTGCACGCCTCCGTGTGAGGGACACGCAAGGAAGAGACCCCGCGCGCCATCGAGGCCGAGCCCCGTGACAACCGACCACATGCAACGGTACTCGGTGCTGGGGGGGAACCATGCAGGTTGACTCGCTGCTGAAGTGCGATGTGAGGCCAAACACTCCGATTTCAGCAACGTGCATCCTCACCGCTTAACCTCTTTGTCCTCCCCTCTCGCACCACCAGCCCAGCCCAGACCCCGGGATGGGGTAACTCACTCCAGAATTCCCACGCTTTGCAGAAGGGACAACATCCTCAGCCTCAAACCAGTCCCAGAGGGTGAGCCCAAGACGTCCATCCCACCTTGTCAACTCTCTAGCACTGCAGGCACCTGGGGAACACACAGCTGGCACGGGACGAGCACCGGAGGCTCCGCTGCTGCACCTTGCTGGCTTCCAGATACCAGCACTTCCCCGCATTTAAATTACCAAAGCATTTATGAAAATAAAAACAGGAGGAAACCCTGGATTCTAGATTGTTCTCACGAGGTCTGCTCTCTCTGTCTGCCTGAGAGCACAAGGATGGCAGTTTACTATTTAATTGTTAATTACACTTTCTTGTTAGATTTCAGATGCTGAAAAATGTTTAGGGATTTATTCTTCTGTGTAATTAACCACAATGATGAAACACAGTTTTATACTGCACTGCAGTTTTTGTTAAGGTTATTCATAATGGAGAAAGGCTAAATAGGTTGAGTTCATTATCGTTACAGAAAAAAATTGAGGTGACCCAATCAAATTAATTTGAAATTAAGTGCAGTGAGGCTGATAACTCCACACAAGTCAGGAGTTCAAATAAAAATAGAAGAGACAATCTACAAAGCAAGAAATTACAAGCAGGCAGGGAGTCGAGCTGGAATTACTGCAACTGGGAGGAGGCAAACACACGGCGCTGGCAAACAGGGCCACTGAAAAAAAGCAGTGAAAACGGATAGAGAGATGGGCAGAGATTGTAGGACGTAAAAGGAGAAGCTGGAGGAGGAAGGGACAAACATGAAGATGGATTTGAAATAAATGGGTAGGGACAGTGCTTGTTAAGCTAACTAGATTTATTTCTCTGCCCAGAAATTCTTATGTCCTTACAAGACAGCATCAAAGCAAGGTCTTTAAGTTTACTTTTCCTAGGTTTATTGCTTGGGCCTTAATGTTATTTAACAGCAGTGAGCATCAACCAGTTTCATTGCGAAGCTGGACTTAATTCAAAATCGTTAAATCTGGTGGCAGCTTTCTCCTCTTGACAAAGGCATCCTGAAGAAGCTGGTGCTTCTCTGACAAAGCATGGAAGCCGCGGCCCCTAGGAGAATGGACACCACCGGAATACTGACGGACAGAGCAGCGACGGGGAGGCAGCCCTCCCCCATCCCTCCGCCCAGAGAAAGACGATGAGGGCGCAGAACCGCAAGCAGCCAGACATCACGATGCTGAGCACTACGCGGACACCCCGGGACAGCACGGCACAGAGCACCGACGGAGCCCATCGCTCTCGGCTCTTTTAGGCTCATCTTGAAAAGCAGATACACGTTTTGTGCCTCCCTCTGCCAAAATGATGCAAGTTCTCAACCAGCCTCAGAGCTGGGTAGCATGAATAACAGTGGCTGGGATGTTCATGATGCACGTTGTCATAGTTTGAGGGGTTTAATCTCACGGAAAATCGTTAAGACAAGCAACACCCTGACATGAGCCATCTCTAGGAAACTCGAGTGCTGCTGCAAGATGATGCTTCAGTTATTGCCTGTGATGAGTTTACTCCCAAGTCTTTACCAAGTCCCGTGGCATTTATTTTATCACTCAGGGCCAAAAGGGAACAGCGAGATCCCAGCAGCGCTGGGCTGGTTGGAGGAGGCTGTGCTGGGGACTGCCTTGTGCCCTGCTAGGACATATGGCAAACACAACCTTGGACCATCGCTCTGAGGTCCTGTCCCCAGCCACTCGGTTTGAACAGCACTCGCGTTTTTAACAGACTGGCCAAAATGCCACAAATCTCTAAGTGCAACTGCACAAGCAACTCTCCTCCTGGCTCCCCACTTCATCCGCGCCAAAAATCTCACTTTTTGAGCTTTCTGCCCTCTTCCCATGAAATGCAAAGTGCGTCTCTTTGCCTTGAATGTCCCATGGCTTAGCTTCTCTCCGTCCTCACCTCTAATTCACCGCTGCGCGTATGGGGAGCATTTGGGACAAAGCTTCAAGAATGCATTCGACATAAATTATTACTCCCCTTTTAAACGGATTACAAAAATCCTTTTATTACAAAATATTAAAATGTTCAAATTATTGGTGTGGAAAAACATTTCCTGGAGGTAAAGTTTTTAAAAATTAAGGTTTTAATCACAAGCATAATCCTTTCTGGCTAACATTTCCAGTCTTGTGAAACATCTAGATACAAATTGTGCAGAGGCCCGGCTGCGCTACGAACAAAGGAAGATGCTGCTGTAAATAGCTTAGAGGACATCAGAAGACACTTCTCTCATCAGCAATCTTTTTTAGCCTAATATAGCTCCTCTTTGCATAAAACATTGACATTTTTGCAATGTTTGGACCCAATGGTGCGAATGTTGATTGTCATATGAAGATTACTAGAGTGTACCTTCAAAAATATGCAAGAACATTTTACAGACAGTAGTTTTACTTGCCTCCAAAATGCTGTATCTTAATATTTCATACTTATATATATTTAAATGTTAGTACCACCGGATAAATGCTAACATGCTTTTATGCTAATGCAATCACTGAAAATCCAGATAATGTTGTGTATTGGCATATACTGTTAGTGAATTATGGATACCTAAATGTACAATCCCACATGCCTAGCAATTATTTTTGTTAGTACATTTAACTTTTATTTGCAATCAGAGCACTTGGGGATTGTTCAAATGAAGTTTACTTTTGCAAACTGCTGAATGGAAAACATTTTGTTAAAGGTTTAAAAACACTAAGACTGTGATGAGGTTGCAGAGTTGCAATAAGGGCACCGCTCAGAAAACTCTACCAGATGGAACGATGCTTGATTTGGTCACAGACTCGGCGATTAAAGCCCGAATGCCTAAAATGAAGGACATATAAGAGAAACAAGAGATGAAATCTTGATTTCCTCCTTACCAGATCTTGACTTCCTCCTCATTCTGCCTCTCCCATGGCAGAGGCTCACAGACAGCGGTAAATGGATGCTGGGAGGACAAGTGTCCATGCAGGCAGCACCCTGGCAGCTAGACCCTGTGACCCTTTGCCTTGAGGACCAAACTCTGCTGTGCTAAGGATGCTTTTCAAGTCCAGTTTAAGCCAAATAAATAGGAACAATATCAGAAGGGAGAAATCCTGAGCTGCCCCTGCTGTGCCTTCGCTGATGCAAGGTCTTGGCCAGCCACTGGCCCCTTGCCTCAAGACGCTGAGCCACTTGAAAACCCTTTTATCCCAAATCGGTTTTCAGCACAGCCAGACCTCTGAGCCAGGTCCCAGCTGGACTTCGTGCAGGCAAGACCTGGGTGATGCAGCTGGTTGTTCTGTCCCTTACCTGCTTCACTACCTGATCAGAGTTAAGGACAACACAAATCTGCAGAAGACGTAGGTATTTTTAAGAGCTGGAAATTTCCGGATGTGACCCAAGCATGTCTGAGACTGCTTAGTGTCCAGTGGTTTTCTCCTGCGTAAAAAAACTTGCCTTACAGACAATGCCAAACTCCCTTTTCCAGCTTCAGCTACGCCAGGAGTTAATGACCTCCAGGGCTGGGCTGAGGAGCTGCTACGGTCATGCCCCGATTCTCCTCCGGGAAGGTCTGCTTGGCTTGAAACTGCTGGCTGGATTCAACCTGGCTGAAGAGACCTGGGAGGTGGCCACAGACCCATTTGGTGAGCAGCAGACCATTGCTTCTCGCCCAGGCACGACTCAGCATCCAACACAGGATCCAATACCAGCCCCAGGCACACAAGCGTGGATCAAACCATGCCCCTGCAGCCCAGTGAGCTGGGGCACCTCTGGGCATTTACTGGAAAGTCCCCCACCTAACTGAGGCCCCTATGAACAACGACGAGTGAAGGAAATAAACAACAAACCCCTAGAAAAACACAAGACATAAGAAAGTCCTTAGCGTGAAGTACTCAAAATGCCCCCGGCAGTTTAAACGGAGCACAGAGTAAGCTGGGAAAATGTATGAACAAACAAATTAAGCAGATAGCACAAAGCAGATGAGTTGGCATGTAGGTGTCTATTGAGAAAGCTTAAGCACAGCAAGGGGAAAAAAGCAAACCCAAAAACTAGGCATAATGTTCCTCACAATTTGGAACTGAGCTCCCAGACAATACATCATCCAAACCATTCAAAATCACCATCTGTCAGAATGTCCTTTAAGGAAAAAAGGTCTAAAAGTTTCCAAAGCAGTATTTTTAATATTGTCATATTAGAAAAGAGATTGTTTCTGTCCAAATACAGGCATTTGCAATTAAGTGAGGGATACTACACGAAAGCATTAGTTTCAAGGCCACTGCTACACGCTCATATCAGGAGACAATGAATTTCTTGAGTCTTCATCATGTCATGTCAGCTAAATCAGGAAAGAAGCGATTTAACAGCCCCTGTCATTTTGCAAGTTACCTGTAAATGTTTCCAGAGACTCTGCATGATTTTCTCTTTATGAAACATTTACTTCTGAGTCTACACACTATTAAAGAACCTAAGAAAACAATTACAATATTGTTTCAAACACTAAGATATGCCAGAATATGAAGAGCAGGTCTGTGTTTCTGATGTGAAATACCGTATCTTACTGCGATCAGTAAGTCAAACTCTGTTTCAGACTATAAGCTGGATCCTTTCCTGGTGTAAATCTGGGTACCTGCTGCTGTCCATGAGGCCATGTTACTGCACACATGCTGAGGATCAACTGTGTCGTATACAAGATTGCAAAAGAAATGCAGATTTGTAGACTATATATTAGATTAAATGATAAATAATTTATAATGGTGGAGAAGGTGACCATATTTTTAGGCAGAGAAATACGTAGATATAACAGTCCTGACTTTCAGCCTTCACTCTGCACTTCTGATCTCGAAATCTGGGTCTATCCAATGCATTTCTAAAGCCTCTGCGGCTGTGAATGCGCAACACACACCCAGCGAAGCTTCAAAACCCATAAACCAAAAAGGGCACCAATAAAATCCATCGAGCCCACACGGTACCACCTGCAGCACCACACGCTACGTCCTAGCACAAGGCCGACTGGGCTCCTTCGGGCAACAGCGACTTTCCAATGAGCACAAACACCCTTCAGGCCAGTCTCGTCTCAATTCAGCCTGCTGACCCCGTTCCTAATCCCATGTCTAATCGACACCCCTTTGGTGTCAGTGGCACGTGTCCATGGGGCTAAAACCCCGCCTCCAAAGACCACGGGAGTTGCTACATTTCTGAAATCAGCAGCTCTCCATCCTGAAGCAGCCTAGGAGAAAGGAATAGGAGGGAGAAAAGAGCTCCCTGGGGTGCTCGTAACTGCACCATCTTCCAGATCTTCCCCCAGAGGGGGCTGCCAAGGGCAGAGGAGGGGAGGCAGAATTATTCCCCTCGAACTTTGTGAAAACAAGGAGCCAGGGAAATCAAGAAACAATCATAACTTCCACACCAAATTACTTCTGGCTAAGTCTAATGAGCAGGATGAGGACACACTGACAAGACGACCAGGGTAAGTGATGCTGAAAGGAAAGGGCTACGCAGAGGAGAAGACAATTTGGTGCATGGCAGGATGAGAGCACCTTTCAGCTCCTGCTATTAGAAATAAATCAAGCGAGATGAAGAGAAGCACAGAGCCCATGTGGTCCCCGAGGTTTTCACCCTCCCAGGCTGGGTGGGAGGGAGCTCACCTGGAGAGCGCGGCTCCCAGGACGAAGGCAGCATGCTCCTTCAGCGCGGCCTCGGTGCTGTTCAGCCCGTCGATCACCAGCTGGAGTCCACCCATGGAGAGGAAGTCCTTAGCGTTGTCCACCTGGGAGAGAGCAGGTCCCCGTCAGTACGAAAACCCCAGCCAGACTCCACTCATGCCTTGCTTCAGAAAGCACAGCATCTCTTCCCTCCCAGTCTAACCAGCGCTGAGCTTTAAAAGCAACTGAAAATTAAGAGGGAACGACTGAGGCTCGAATTTCGCACAACGCTGCCTGCGAGCAGCAGATATCAAGGTTGCAAAAGCACAGTGTACTGACAGGTGGCTATTATCACACGCTAAGGCATGGCTGAAAATTCAAACGCATTGATTAGCTATCAAAACTATTCTTGACGTGTTTCAGCAATTCAGGTGATGTCAACAATTCAGTAAATTTGATGATGTCAAAAAAAACCCCAGTTCTTTGCCCTCTCACCTGCACAGGCCTTTACTGGGAACCCAGGGAATTGTACATTTTGCAAATGCAATTAAACAATCGATGCTCTAACTGTAGCACCAGGAGTTAGGGATGTTTAAGAGCCTGTCAGCAGCCACGGTACCCTGGCAGCATCACCTCTGCTCACAGTGAGGAGCATGGGTGGTTCTGGGCGTTTTCCACAAGTACCGCCAGGAACTTCACGCAGACGTGAAAAGAAAAAGCCAGCCCCTGCCTGGAAGGGTCAGCCAGGAGCTTCCCCTCGGGGCAGCCCAAGCACTGATTTTTCTAAAGCAGACAGTATTGGACTAACTGCGAGTAGGGAAAGTTTAAACATCAGCGGGGATTCAGCCAACTCTGACTTTAACCAGACTTGGGGCTGACCAGGCACAAATCACAGTGGGCATCGGTTCGTGGAGAGATTAGAAAAGGGCTCCAAGTGGCTCACAAACAAAATTTAGAGAAACAGTGCACAGTGCTTCAAGCACAAAATTCGGTCCAAAGCCAAATGCATGCGTTTTGATTTTGGTTTTCAATGATTTTTTTTTTTGGTTTTAGTTTAAAAGGGAATCTCATGAACGCTCAGAATTGCATGTGCAGAAAACTAGGTTTAGAATTTCAACATTTCTCCTCCCTGAAAGACAGGCAGACAACAGCATACGTTGGCGGATGGAAACAGAGCATAAAAAGGAGCGATCAGGTGGGCAAATCGACCTCCGCAGCTTCAGCGAGGACCAACACAGTGGGACAGGACAAACACCACAAGGCGTGCAGGGTATGTCGGGCTCAGGCACCACGCTCCAGCTTGAACGCTCCTTTAGTCGACAGTGACGTCATGCTTAGTGTTATATTTATCTCAACTGTCTACCTTCACCAAAATTGGCCATAAATTAAGATATTTTAGGTACCCAAGAGAATGAAGAAGCTACTTAGGCTTTATGTCCTATGGGTATGTCCTTACCAAAGCAGGACCTGGGGAGCTACAGCTCGTCTCTTCTCCCCAACAGGACAATACCCACCACTTGCTGTCCCTCTGCAAAGCCGGTGACAGAAAGCCGATCTCCGCAGGTCTGCTGGGGCTGATTCAGGATTTGCAGCAGCTTTTGTATCCGTTCAGATCCTGTTCTTTCAACTGTCCCTATAGACTGGACCTGCCAGACCTCTCACTTTTCTGCAGGCCCATCTTTGTCTACAAAGAAATCTATGCAGCAACCCAATTTCAGCTATCAGTGGGTCCTTTTATTGCTCAGAATCTGTAAAAACTCTGAGGCTGTTTTAACGCTGGAATTGGACGTCGACTTCTGCTCAAGAGGGAATGCACAGACAGGCAGCAGTTTGCTTCCAGTATCATTCGTGGCAAAACCAATCGTCATTGTAACCTCCGCAGCACCAGAGTCCTTCAGGCCAGCCCCAGCGTCAGCGAGACACCTCAGCCACAGAATATAAATTGTGCTGTAAAGCTTATTTTGAAGATGTATTTATCTTTTTTAACGGGAGTCTGTTGTGAGAGCTCCTTCCCTCACTCACCATTTTAAAACCAACAAAACCTCCAAACTCAACAACTTGAAGGTATTAACCTCTCTGGGGAGCGGAGGATGCTGCGAGGCAGCAGCTCATGCCTCACTTCAGTCCACTGAAATCAGCACAGAAGAAAGCCAAAGATCAAAAGAGCTCTTGAGTAAAGTACACAGGCAAGGTGGGCGAGGAGAGGGATGGGAGAAGAGCAAATATGACAGCAGCTACTCAGGAAACGGCTTTGAATCAGAGGAGAAAGAAAACGGGGAGGGAAGGCGAGAGAGAAAATGTTAGGAAACGAGAGCAAGGAAAAGCAGCACGTCAACCACAGACAACAGAGAGGAAATTAGCAGTGAGAAATGGTGTAGCATGTCAGAGGAGGGGAGAGAGAAAGATAAGAAGAGTAAATAATTGAGAGAAAGAGCCTGCAACGCATGGAAACGGGTCTTGGCTCCGCACACTGCTGTGCAAGCACCGTGAATTCTGTTTATAAATGAGTTATGCTCTGGCCTCTTCACATTTGCATTTGGTTTTTATGCATTACAGATAACCTAGCAAGCCAAACCTTCCTGCTCTTTCTCCAAGATGGGCTCCCAAACATGCCAAGTTGAATCCTGACTGATGAGAAGCAAACCAGAGCTGGCAACCAAAAGCTGAGCAAAAACAGAGCCCTTGGGCTGACTCTTCAAGAGCAGGAGAGAGCATCTCTCCCCGGCTCGGCACCAGCCACGGCTTCCCCTCCGCTCCCTCGCAGCGAGCTCGGAGGCACGTGCTGCTTCACACTCCGGGATGCTCACCACCACACCACAGAGCCGAGAGCATCCTTTGCTTGCAGACCCTGCAGGGCATGGCATTTTCCACTCAAGAGGGCATTCTGTGCCCCGGAGGCAGCAGCAGGACAGCCGGGAGCCAAACGATTACCAAAAGCCGTGGCACGTTACCGCTGAGATGGAAGCTGGGGAAGAGGGAGCAGCAGAGCCGTCACCGGTCCCATACGTGGGTGCGCACTGCCCTGGGCACCCACACCTGCAAGGATCCCCATCCTCCAGGGGCACAGCCGTGGCTTGCCGCAGAGGGCTCCTGGCAAGTTCAGCCCTTCCAGGGTTATGCAGCACAAGCGTATTTGGCTGCTGTTCAGTAATTACATTAAGCCAGCGCTGTTAAAGTCAGTACCAAGCAGAGATAATGCTCTGGACGCATTCAGCTGGCTGGAAGAAGAAAGAGGAGGAAAAGCCACGCTGGCTTAGAGACAAGTCATATTTCTTATCAGCTTCCTGCCTGATGAGAAGGTGCTGCCCAGCCATCTGCCCCGACAGTGCGGGCACAGAGCAACGTTGTGATCGATGCACAAAGGAGTCCTCTGTGCTCCCCACCAGCCTCCCTGCCGTTTCCCCCTTTCTGACCCCTTTGATGCTGGATGTGGTTCCCTTTGATGCTCCAGTCCCCGCACAGGGAGCGGGGACCGCTCCCCTGCTCCCCTCGCCTTTCTGAAATCGTTTGCCCCATCCCATGCTGCAAGCAGGTGGGATTTTACGCTGGAATAGTACGGACCGTTATGCTGGAATCCAGAGCATCCCAGGGTGTTTGGGGGTTGCTTTTTAGCATGCTGGCCTGATGCTCTGGCACCCTTAACCAGACAGAATTAGCCCTGAGTATAAATATGAAGCTCTTCAGGCGCCTATTGTTCACTCTTATTCTCCGAGTCAGACAGATGCCATCAGTGAAACAAAAAGCACAGAGAACAAACAGCAAGGAAGCCTCTGCATGCGTATGACAGAAATTTAGTGTGGAAATTCAAGACAAAGAGCCCTGGAAATAACACTTCTATTAGCTGGTGCACGGACTCCCTCTCTCCGCAGCACATTCCTTCAGGTACCTTCCCCCAGAACACCACGTTTGGTTTTAAGAAGTGCCATTGCAGTGAAAGGTCCTGCACTGGCATCTCCCAAGCGTTGTCCCATTCCCTCTCTGAAATGATGAAGTCACTAAGAGTGACACCGGAAAGTCTCCCAGTCCGCTCCAGACTCTCTCCATCTCCGGGGAGGAAGAAGCCCCGTCCTTTCCCACGAGGCAGCACAGAGCCTCGGTGCCTGACACCCACCCAAGCTGCTGCAGCGTGGGAAGGCACCAAGCACAAAGGAGGGGAGCAACGTGCCCGGAGCACACAGCCAGCAGGAGGTAAAAATGCGAGAGCTGAAAGCAGAGCAAGAGAGATCAGAGGAAGGGGAAAAGTGTGAGCAAAAACCTGAGGAAGCCAGATTTCAGGAAACAGATTCAATCCCAAACAGAGCTGATGAGCAGGGCTCAGCTGATGCCCAGCAACTTGCCATTCGCCTGAGCCTCTCCAGTCATTTCTGCCACTGGCCCAGCTGTGAGAGAGGCTTTACATGCTGTTTCTTACTCACACCGAGACAAAATATTAGTTTTGGGGTGGCTGTTGTCTTGCCTGGTACGCAGACATTCTCTGTGAACTGGTGTAAGGGGACCTACCTGCAACCACAGACGCTTTCCACAGAAGCAGCGAGAAAATCATTATTTTTTTAGCAGCCATCACTATACTTCACCAGAAATGGCAGATAAAACCCCATTTTGTAACATTTAGCATAGAAAAGAAGAAATAGAAAGGGCAAGAAAAAAAGCCAGAGAATAGACAACAAATCAGGCAACACTAACCCCAGGAAACCGCTCACTACTGGTACACGCGGTGATTTATTCAAACTTGGATATAAAATAAGCCTGCAGTAGTCCTCCACTGTCTGTTATTGTGCCAGGATTATGATAATTAAGCAATTTGTATTACCTGATACCGATAAGAAAAATAAACCCACATTTATGACACTGTATCCCCTGGATTTTACATGGTAGTTACTAATGCATTTTTGTTACCTGGTGAACATAATATTCAAGATCATAAAGCGCCGCTACTTTTTCATCCAGCGTGGAGGCAGAGCTGTTGAATTTGCTGATTAATTTAACCATAATTTCATAATCTGTTTCCATCTTCATGTTCAGCTTTTCAAACTCCTCCTTCAGCTGCTCTATGGGCCGGAACTTCTTCCTCACCCCTTCTTCGTGGGCCTTGAAAGCACAAGGAGGAAACCAGGTATGAAGGCAGGCGATAAAGAGAGACAAGAAGGACGTAAAATGAAACCCCAGCCTCAAATTTACAAAGGGAACCTGGCTGTCTGTGCGAACGGATTTACTGCTGTGCATCAGAGATTCAGGGCAGCACTGGAGGGTCCTTCAGAGAAGCCCAGGAACCCAGTTATCTGTAAGACACCAGCCTTGCGTAGCAGCACCCCACACCTGTACCCAGGCCTTGGTGCACCATTTCTGTGTCCTCCATGCCTTTCCAAGCAACGCCAAGCCCAGAGGCAGGCAGCACTGCTGGTCTCCGTTTGCCTGCAAGTGGACGTTCTCAAGATCCAACTGCAGAAAGCGCTAAGCAACCTCCCTGATCTCACTGCTGACCCTGCTTGGAGCTGGAGATGTGGCTGGAGACATCCAGAGGTCCTGTCCAGCCTGAACTGCCCAGTGACTCCATGCCAGTGACATCAAGGAGGTCTCCTCAGATGCATACGGAGACATTTTCATCATCCCAATCACTTCTCATGTTTCATGATGGTTTTGTCAGGGAAATGTATGCACTCACTGTCGGGGACAGAAGCTGTCAGAAAGCAAAGCAGGAGGACTGGCCGCAAGATGGGGGCAGCTGGAGTGCCGTGCCATGGGGCTCAGCCAGGAGACAGCTCGCCCTGCAGCACGGCTGGCCTTCCCTGTGCAACCAGCACCCCAAGGGCTGCGGTGAACCAAGAGCTGCGGAAAGGCGTGTGGTGAGAAGGAAAAGGGTCTGCCAGAGATCCAAGGGAGCCCCAGAGCCAGCAGGGACCAATTCCCCAGCATCAGCACTGGTGACACTGGAGCAGGCGGGGACAAAGCCTGCTGCTGCAGGGGATGGAGGAAGCAGAGAGGCCAGACTGAAGACAGGCTGCCCCAGGAGCAGGAGAAAGCAAGAAAGCCCCTTTGGAATAGGATTCTGCCACAAACAAAAATACCAAAACATGTTTTTATACGGGAGTGACCCTCACCCAGAGGGTTTGCCCATGCAGTGTTCCCTGACGTGTGAACAGAAGCCGAGGGCTCGAGCCATTGGAGAAAAAAAAACAACTGATGGAAGTAAAGAACTGTCAAGCTAATGGCAGCTGTACAATCAGCACTAATAATGACTACCAGCCTAATTACTGTAGGTACCACATAGCAACACAGAACGCCATCCCCACACCAACTGCACAGAATTGCTTTTGCAAGAGCATACATGGGAACACGCTTGGTGTAACTCAATTTACTCTGACACAGTTACTTCAAGGATGAATTTGCTCCCTGCAGGAGTGATTTTAAATGGAGTACTTTATGTCCATTAGATGTAGCTGATTTTAGCCTGGTTGCTGGGACAATAGCTATTCTACCAGGGTTTTTTAAAACATGGCTTATTTTCATATAATAGAGTATCACTAATTTTTGCATTTAAACGACACTCATTTCAAGAAGTCCTGCTATCAGTAATGCTGGCTGCTACACGAATAATCTCACAGAAAATGAAATAATGCCCTGGTGCCAGACAGAGGAAAAACAGGAAAAACAGACTTTCTGCGACTCCAAGACTTTAGAGCCTTGACTCCTACCTCAGTTTTCTTCAAACTGAGACAACGTCAAGGCAGCAGGAGGAGCTAGGGCCAAAGGAAATACTGCTGAGTGGAAGAGGGGAAGAAGGCTGTGATCCACCTTATGAGACGCCTTTTATCCCACCAGAGTCATGTCCGTGGCTGGGGACCAGCTCCAAGCCTGGAGAGGGCTGACAGCAGCACTAGCACTCTATTTTACTTTGGATTGTGGACTATTTGTAACTAAATGGGAAACTTAGAGCTTATATGAGGAAACTTCAGCCTCTGCTTCACCACAGTCACTTCTTTTTTACTATCCAAGGCACGTGGTTTAAGTTTCTAATCTCGAGATTGCTTCTGGATCCAGCTGTGCCAGTGGCAGAGGATGTTATGTCCATTGGCTTGGCACCATCACTGAGTCCAGAACAGAAGCACCTCAGCTGCACAACACTTTTTGTACTTCCTCACACTCAGGAAGATAGTGAACAGCAAAGTAACTTCTTTTACAAATACTGTCACACTGCAATCCATTCCACTGTGGGGGTCTGCAGACATTTTTGTGAACCAAGCGGCAGCTGAACAAATAAATCAAAACAATGGATAAAAATACCATCCAAACAAGGGAAAGGAAGTCAGCCTTTGGGTTCATGCAAGTGTTTTCAAGTAACTTTTCTGCATTATTAATTCAGGTCTAATCACATTGGTATCAGAAAAATTAAGGGAGCAGCATCACACCGGAGAGCTTACTGACCACACCTGCTTTGGGTTCAGGAAGGGTCCCATCGCTTCACTTCAGCTTTGGTACACCAAGAACAGCAGTAAGAACTTCGGTGTCTGGCTGGCTCACGAGGACAGCTATGTGGATACCGCGTACCTGGTATGCTAGCTGAGATCCCACTCACTTGAGCAAAGAGCAGAAAGCAGCAGAGCCTGATGGCTGGTCTATTGCTAAACTCCTGATCCAGGCCACTCCATCACTGCAGGCCCTCTCCCCAGACAGCCCACGGGACAATTACTGCCGAGAAATACCCTGAATTGTGAGAATATACTTAAGTACTTATAAGCAGCTTGCAATGCGAGGCCCTTAAGTTTGAAATGAACTAAATGGACCTGAACAAAAGTTTTCCATTTTCACAGAAAACCCAGGATTAGTATAAAAAGCGGTGAGAGTTTCCCAGGGAACTATATCACTAACTGGCTAGCAAAGGTATTTTAGGTCCATATTCTCCAGAAGATTAGCCTGCACAGTATTTTCCCAAGCAATTACTTTAACAATCATATTTCTGAGACACGTAACTTCGGGTGCTCGCATCCGCGTACCGTGCATCGCTTCAGAAACAGGGAATGCTCCTTACCTTTCTTTCTGCCTTCTCGCTTTCCTTCATTTTAGCCAACGCCTTTTTGAGCTCCTGGGATGTGAAGGAATTTGCGTCAACATCCACCTTGCCCAGCCTTGCAGAGGAAACAAAACATGTTTGGAGTGAACAATTGCATCTGTAATGCTTTCATGGTGACATACTAGCAATAGATAACGTCAGGAGGAAAGGAACTAACAGTGCTAGATTTCCGTGCATCTCACTTAAAACACACAAAAAACCTCCACACGCAAGAAAAGATCAGTCCTAGCGCTGTATTTTGTGTGGCTTGCAGACACCTCACACCCTCACAGTCAAAAAAGGCTCCTTAATATGCACGCCAACCCAAAATCTCAAGTCCTAGCACAATACAAATAGCTGATTAATATACGCCTCTGAATTTCCTGTTGCTGTACAGAAGAGCAGGAAATGTTTCAGAAGAAAAACAAAAAAGCACCGCTGTGCCACTAAATCACTGCTAAGGACTTGCAAGCTTGAACACAGAGATTTACAGCTGAAGTTCTGATGACTGTGACAAATCAAGTTAGGGCAAGGGTAAATCCAAGCAGAAACTACAGAGAAATGCTAAAACACACATTGTGTTGCTCTTTACGCCTATCTCCTCGGTTCAGAGAGTGTTTATCTGGGCCACAAACACTTGCACAGGAAAAAGGAAAGCCAGCTGTTGAGGGATCAAGAAGCTAAAGAGACTCTCCATGCTCTGAACAGGAGTGACGGGGGGAGCAAGGGAAGCAGCGGTAAATCCCACGCGCTTTAGGAAGGAAAGTGCCCCATAGCGACTGTCTTTGTTAGGAGGGTGCCAAGGGGAACATCAGCACCTGTGAAACTTTTAAAACACATTTAAAAACATGGCTACAGGGAAAGCTATGTGATCTAAGGAGAACTTTGGCAATACCTGATGTGTAAATGAATGCTGCAAGCCTGCTGACTGTACAGAGTTAGAAACAGGTACCTGGCTCAGGTCAACACAAACACAGCCCCTCACAGCTGCTCCGATGGTTTAAGCTCTGAAAGTTTCATACCGATTGCTGCAGATGTTTCCAAGGACTGAACATCATTCAGCCACAATGCAAATTTAGTTTCGATGTCGTGGCATGAGAAGCCACAAAGGTGTCTGTGCAGACACACTCAGGGCACTTCCACCGCCATCCCGAAGGGATCGCAAAGGACGGGGCTCCGTTTTCACCGCTGAGCCCTTACACCAGCAATTCAGTCTCCAGAAGAGACTTACTGAGAGTAACTGAGTGCACCAGGGAACCTGGCCTCTAGTGAAAGACACGAATCCTGCTGCCCACCCACCCCTGATGCTTTGCATCACTCTACCTTTTTCTTCTTCTCTCTTCTCTTGCAGCACTTTCTCCACTTTCGCTGTCTGGGAGCTTGGCTTCTCGATGTCCCGTCTGCAGATTTAATCGTACGTGTGACCCTGCAGGAACGGCTTGACCTACAAACAAAGGCCGGGCTGTTTTAGGGCACGTGCATTATTTCAGCTTTGCACAGGGAAGGGCGAGCTGAAGGTGCACACTCCTGCCCGCGACAAGCCTCATCCCGCAGGGTGGACAGGAGCAGGCTACCCGCCGCTGCCCACCCTCCCCTCCATCAACACCCCTCAGACACAAGCGCTGTTCTAACCTCGCAGAAATGCCACCCTGACCCACCCAACGCGTCCCCGTGCAGCCTCGCTGGCTCCACGCGCAGGGGAGGAGGGACCCTGAGCAGAGCAGAGCACCGGCTCCCTCCTCCCTCCCGGGCCAATTCCTAAGAGACCACTAAAACTCCGCATCAGGAGCAGATTTGGAGACTGTTTGGAGAAAGGGGGATTGGTTGCTGATTGGGGTAGGCAGCATAAAATACAGCTGCCAAAGTGGAATCAAAGCATACCGCTGAGTACAGCCAGGTACGCTGAATATCAAGTGCACAGAGGCGAGGCTGCGTTGGTTTGGAAATATTCTATTAAAAGGAATATATGATCACTACTATCTGCCCAAAAAAAACTACACAGAATGCATTAAGCTCTGGTTTTAAATGCAGAAAAGATGGGACATTCAGAGTGTTTTTTCTCGGTCACAGTTCACCACAAACGTGTGGCGATGGCCAGCCGCTGCACTGGGATGGAGAGGTGGCAATATTTGGTTACTTCTTCCTGATGTCGCTTCCTCTTCTTTTAATGCTAGAATCTGCCTGCTTAGGAGAGCGAGGTGCACCTGAACGAACAGATGGACAGACAGACAGACAGCTGCCCATGCTCCTCTCTCTCAATGAGGTTTCCCTGTTCAGCCTTTCCTTTACCTGTTTCCTTTCACCTAAAGAGATGCCTAGAATAAAATACCACAGCACGTAGGAGACAGGCAGCATCTCCTACCAAACGGAAACCAAGACAAGGATAATTATTTTGTACAATAAATACATGTTCTCAAAGACAAAATCCTCTAGTCTAGGGAACGACTGGATTGATCCCTCCGTCTTCAGGACCAAAGAGACATTTCACTGATCAAAGGAACCTGGTGCTTCCTACAAAGACTGGGATGTTTGTCACAGTTCTGACAAAAACTTTTAAAAGTCTAAAGCCATCCAGCAGGTATAAACGCATTTAGAAAATCCATGAAAATGGATTTGGAGGATTTCCTATTAAAACAGGGTGCGTTTCCAATAGCTCCTCTTTCTCTCCACCATATCCTGTCCATCAGAAGCTGCGTGGGTCAGACATTTGAGGGGACAGACCTGATTATCTTCCCATCTTAAACTATGCAAGGACAGCCTACATCTGCCTCCTCCGCACTTGGCACACTTTCCACCGATGGACCCAGTCCTCCTCCCGCTCCTTGACTTGTAATACGCGGGAGCTTTAATCTGTATGTGTACCCAGAGGAGCACATTCCCGCTTGGAAAAGGTGAGCTTTGCAGGGATTCACTGCGATAGCTGAGCTGTCCCCCTCGCAGGCGACGCAGGCAACGCAGCCAGGACATGCCGGTTGAAAAGCAGTTTGTAGGATTTCCACGAAAAGGACAAGACCGCATCTTCTCTCCCTGTTTCAGGAGACACAGAGGCAGGGGTCTGCCAGCAAGGATAAAAAAATAAATTATAAAATGGCATGGCATGCTGAACATACAGATGCATGAGGATGCCTTCCTCCTCCACGGGCACAAACAGCACTTAGGGGAGAGATCGTGGGGCGAGCTGGCTCCTTCCACTCCCAAAGCTAGCGGCTTTCCACTCCGGGTCAGAAACACTGGGACAGCCCAGGCCACAACCACAGCACTCGCTGAAGCAACTCCCGAATTGTCAGATGCAGCCAGCAATAAATGTCCCTGTCAGAAGAGTACAGTCTCTTGTGGCTGTCGTGCTCCCGGTGCATCTGGCCACATTAGTTCACTTGGTTGCCAGGGGAGAGGAATGATGCTGATGGGCTTTGCCCAAAAAAAACGTCAAGAGGGCAGGCAAAGCAGCAGCCTCCAGAAGGGCTGAGCGACTGCCGTGCGACCAGTCCTCCCAGCTTCTACTTCCAGTGAGCAGTAAATAAAAGAAAACATGAACCCTGGCGCACACGAGCTCACAAACCCAGCGCAACCAAATTGAGGAGGCTGCCATCCTAGAAGACACAACCTTTCATGCTTCTGATTCTTCGCACTTTCCTAAATGAGATTTGACCGAGACCATCTGAACCCCCAGAGCAGAAATCTCAGCCCTGATGTATTTAAGTGGCTTTCATTGCTACAGGGATTTCTTCTCGCCACTGTGCACAGCAGTACAGGTTCATGCCACAGCAGGACAAACGTGCTCCTTTATTAAATAAAGCAAGACAGACATCGCTGTTTTCAGAAAAAAGATTGGCATAGTCACCTAAAAAATTCCAGATGTTTGAGACAGGATGAGGTCTTCAGTCTGGTTTAGTTTGGGGTATTTTGAAGTATTATTCATAAATTGTGTTTGAGGGTGGATTGACTTGAATAATGTGATTAAAATTGCTGATTTAAACAAGCAAGCTAGAAATCCTGAATTTTAATCGTGTTTCAATACGTAGCTTCTAGACATTTCCCTTAAAAATAGTTGCTTCTCTTTGAATCCTATAATTTGATACTATTCAACACCTGGGAGCACACTCTGGAGCGATACATATGTAAGCAATTACACAGCTTCACACGCTGTTGATACAGAATCACACTCGTGATAGCTTTTTGTCCTAGAGGAATTTGGTTTTTACTTATTGTTTGTATTAAGTTGCATTCGGGAAATGAAACTCAATTAAAAAATATAAAACCAAGTTCATATTTAAGCAATTTTCTGACCTTTTTTCTCCTTGACAGTTTAGAAAAATAAAAGATGTCGATGCAAAGAGGTATGCATTGCATATCTGAGTTACTGAACGAAGCTGAACGGTCTCACTTCCCAGAGATCTCCAAATCCTACAGCTGCTAGATCTCATCCTGTCCTACTCCCTCGCTCCTTGCAAAGGGAAAGAAGAGTTTCCATTCTAATTAATTTCCCAACTCCAAATCATCTACCCAGTGAGTAGAAATCGCTGCGAAAACCCCTCTGTGTCTGCAGAAAAGGTTATAGCTGTCGGAGGAGAAAGCTGGCAAACTCCTTCCCCCACAACCGCTTTGGATTCTTTACCACTTAAAAAATATCTCGTATTCGGAATTTTTTAAACCAAAATTGAAATTCTTTGAACACACACTACTGCATGAACTTGGGTTGATGGATCTAGGAGAAGGTCACGGGGTTTAAGCAGACCACCCAGTGTCTGGTGGGGACAGACCAGTGTCTGGTCTGGGGATGCGCTGCCCGCCTGCCCCTCAATCACTCAGCCCTTTGCCTCGCAGCCAGAGAGATAGCATCCAAGAGGTAAAATACTTCAAGAGGATAACAAACCCTTGCCACTGCACGAATGACAAGGTATTCATCGGGAATAAACGTCACAGCAAAGCGACAGCGTTTATTTTCCAAGCTGATCCTATGGCAATGCACTACTATGACGATGTTATTCCTGTTCTTGACTTAATCCCTTTATCTACTGGCCCCCACTGCGGCTGCAGAAGCATCGGGACAGGCTTTGCTCTCCTGTACGAGCTGCAGCACGACCACTTTCTGACTTGGACTGCTCCCCAGACCAGCCGTCGCCGCGCCTGGGTGCTGCCACGCACCCAGGCATCCGCAGCCTGAAAACACGTGCTCTGCCGGAGGCCTTCCCGGCGCATTAGCACTCGTCTTACTTGGATGTGTTCAGTCTGTCCCGAAAGTTGCTTAAAGTGACACCGAGGAAGAAGTTAATTTATAGCCCTATTCTTTTAATCTTGGTCAGCCAGAATTTTGCAGACATCCGTTTATTCCTTGTTATAATATATTAGATGGAGTAACAGCACCGGAGTCGGCTTCAAGGCAGCAACTCACTCGCAGGGGTTCCGCTGACATTTATAAACTGATCCTATTTCTCTCTTGTGTTTTATGTTATCAGCTAAACCTGTCGACTTAAATTATTGCCTTGTAACCAAATCACAGTTATCTGTTATGCGTACGTTTCTGAAGCTCTATACCTATATCAAGCTTCACAAAGGTTGAAAACAAGACGATAAATAAATAAACAAATAGAAAACAGAACACGCTCCCACTGCGCTCACAACTAAGGCAAGAAGCAGGCACGTTATATACAGGATAACTAAAAGCAGAGGGCTGCTGTGCTGAATGTGCATCACAGTGTTACCCAAGTAACTCCACCTCTCCTTTTCTAGACCAACCAAATGAACAACTGTGTTTCCTCATTAAATGAGAAAGGTCTCACCCTGCTCAGCTCCTTCCCAGTACATTATTCCACTTGGTGCTGGCTACAAGTGGTTTTGCATCTCTGCACAGGGACATGGCTGAGCCCCAACTCACTGCACAGCAAAAGGCAGGCATTAAAAATAACTGTGGAAGTTTTACATCATACACAGACATGCAAATCTCATTCCGAGATCGTGCAGTAACTCACTATGCCCCTGGGAGCAGCTTCCCCGTCCCCTACCCACCCCTTGGAGCCCCACCTGCTACCCATCGACCTGCCCGGCAAGAGAAGCCCAGGAGGGACCTGAGACTCGCCCCCTCCAGAAGCACTTTCTAGCACTACTTCATCCCTTACGGCAGAGAAGCGTTCCCCTGAGAAGGCTTCTGCAAGCAGAAAAAGGGGTGATTCAGCCCGCCGAGGCAGATCCCCTGGTTTCTCCCTGAGTAAGCGTCCTTGTTTGCCATTGCCCGCCCCCCCCCCAAAAAAAAATAAAAAAATCTATTAACAGTGTGAACGCAAACCCCAGTTATGAGTCAGAACTGGCTCTGCAGTTCTCAGCAATCACCTTGGTATCAGCGCAAGCGTCAGATAGCATCTACCTTTCTTTCCTCTTTGTTTGGCTCAGTGCAGGGGAGTGAGGGGAAAGGCACTGTCTTTCTAATACAGGCAACAAAAGGATCCCTGAATCAATACATGAATATCCCCAGCAAAACAAACTGGCAGCGCTGCGATATTAAAAATAATAAGGCTGCACAAGACTGACAGAGCATCCGCAAAAAGTTATCTGATAGCACCATACCTACTCCTTTAATAAAATAATGATTAAAAAAACCACAAGGAGACAAATCCCAGGAAGCAGCTGCGCTCCCCTCTGCCGCACCACTGGCACCGCCGGCTCCAGGAGCCACCAGTGCCACGGGTGGGCAGACGGCAGAGGCTGGGGCATCACGCGCTGGTCTCGCACAGGGTGCCACCACTGCCCCGGCACTCGCCCAGGCTGCCGGCTCCTGCCGCGGGCTCTGCCCGCTCGAGGACGGGATTTCACAGAGCACGGTGCTCTGGCTGCACGAAGATGCCGCCCGTTCCTCACGCCGAATGCTGGGCTCAGAGCATGAAGCAGCCCCAGTCTGATGGGGCTCGGTGCGTGCTCTGACTCCGGACTCTCCGGTTAGCGCAAGGAAGCAGCAACCCCTGGCTGCTTTGCTTTTTTTATTTCTTTCTTTCTTTTCTGTAAGGGTGAGTCATACCACTCCTTGGATAGCTTGTTATTTCAAAACAGAACATTTTTACATACAAAAGGAAGGGAAGATGTGTAGAAGACGCAGGTCAAGAATAGATGGATTACTGATGGGAAGAGGAAGCCCAGAGCCTGAATCTCATTTTGCTGCTTCCTGCCCCCTTTTCACTTATCTACAGCCTTCTGTATTAGTTCGCTTTCTGGCACTCGCAGCTCCTCCCAGTTAAGTGCCACTGGAAAAGGTCATTAATATGCTATATAGCACCTCTTCCAGAGAGCTGGCGGAGAAGTTTAACAGCATCAGGCCTGGAAGCTTCCCTCAGAAGCTGCCCCAGCATCCCCCGGCATTTCCCACCGTACCTCGCCCACAGCGCAGACACCTGCGTACTCCTACGATGCTGGACGAAATGCTTTGCAAAGCCACTTCACGTGCATCTCTTGTTTCCAGTAGTTCTGTGCTTCTGCTGGGAAACCACGGCTGCCTGCTGAGCACAGCACATCCTTGGAGCAGCACCATCCCGGTCACTGCCCGGTGCTCTCTGGTTTCTCAGGTCCACAATGTCAGTGATAGCAGAGGCTCTAATTACCTACTCTAATTCATTATACAGAAAACTTTTATAATCACCGTGTGTTTGCTGTGCTTATGAACTGTTTCTTAAGCATGTGCTTGCAGTATCTGCAGGGGAGGGGATGCTGGATGAAGCCCTGCCGTGGCCCACCGGGGCCATTCCCTTCGTGCCACTTCTCCCAGGGGCCCAACGCAGCCACGCTGCCTGTGCCTGCAAATGAAAAGCCCTGGTGGTGTCAGGCTGGTGTTGTCACCATTGTTTTCTCTTATCATTGGACCTCAATATGGACAAAGATCCTGCTGTGCAGAGGGCCAACAAGGATAAAGAGACACCCTTCCCCTTCCTGGGATTACGGAGGAAACCCTGAGAGAGGAGCTTTGTCCTCACAGGATGAGCAAGCAACTCAAACTGCCGTTTTCTTCTGCCTCCCAGGGCACGCAGACAAACGCTGAGCAGGAAGGTCCTGATCCCCAAGCCATGGATATCGAGCTCTCAGCAGCAACTGGCACCAGTGTCTTCTAGAAAAGCCTGAATATGATGAATTGTTGAGAAACTGAATGAAGAATGAAAAAACCTCAACAAAATCAAGGATGCTTCATGTCAGACACTTCAGTTGGTCAGTTTATCTGACAAATACTTTCTATAATACTCCAAGCTATGCTAATAATATCCTGCAATTCAACTTGTCAAAATGATGATGTCTAAATACAACACCTTCTCCAACACCGATTTTGCTCCACGCTGCAGCAGAGCAGGGACAGAAGCCACCTGAAACGCTTTCAAGCTCTCCGAGGGCCAATCTCAGCTCAACACCCAGTGCTGCTGCCGGCAGCAAAGCCATCCTCAGGAAAACCCCAAAACTGCCACACTGATACATCCCAACACACAGTGTCGCCGTCTCTGCTCTTGCCAGGGGTCCTTCTGTGTCCCAAGGAAGCAGCACTGCTTTCTGCTGGACTTGAACCCTGCTTGAACAGGGAGCAGAGAAAGGGCCATTTCCATTCCAGTGGCAAGAGAGCAGTTAGGTACTGGTGCTTGCTGGGCTACTGTTGACCTCCAGCCAATGCCAGGGAGATCACTGCGTGGGCTCAGGGTGCGCAGGGCTCCGCACAACCACGATTAGACAGTGCCCACAGTAAACCCTGGGAGAACTAACTTTCTTGCATCCTATGATTTTTAATGCCAACCGCTTGCTTGCTGCAATAACGACGATGTCTTTAAACACCATCCATCAGGCCTACAGCTCAAACATTTGTTTATCTGAAAAAGGGTTTTAGAGCCACTCTTTTGTCCTAGCACTGAGAGGTCTTCTCTGTAATTTGTTCCCCTTGGCAGATACAATGAAAACATTTTAAAAATGACTCCAGAATCAAATCCCTCCTTCCACGATTCGATCCGCAGCTAGCGGAGAACAAAGCGTCGCAAGGAAGGGGCTTTCCAGTAAGTAATACTTGGTTAGACACGCAAAAGCATCAGTTACATTTGGACACTCGGTTGGACAACCACTCACAACTGCCAATTTGACCCGACCCAGGGCCCTCCCACGGCACCGGTGTTTATGCTCTCTCAATTGCTCAGCAAGCACCGCAGGCCACCAGCCCGGTTATTCAAACCAGTGGTACCCCAGGAGGACCGGGCTCCGGCTCCCAATGCCTCTCGCCAAATCCACCCACCGCCCGCGCCTGGCTTCGCCGCCGGCTCCGGGAGAGCGGAAGGGGAGGGAGGAGCCGGCAAACCCGCCAGCGACAGGCGCCGGACCCTGGCTGACGCTGTGGGAGCGGGTCCGTTTCACTGACGCCCACCATCGCCGGCGACAGCAAGGTTACTGTGCACGCAGCCCAGCCTTGCGCAGGGGCACGCACCGAGCCGAGCTAGCTGCCTGCCTAAAAACTCATCAAACCTCGACCCTCTCGTGGCAAGATAAGCACCGCGGGCGAGAGCGCTGGCTGTCACGCGCAGGGCAGGGCACGTCCCGCCGGCAAGGTGTCGGCTGCCTCCCGGGACACTCGGAGATCGCAAGCAACGGGAGCGAAGGCGGGTGGCCAGCGAGGTGCCTGGGAGGAAGACTCTTCGGGAAGGAGCGACGGGAGGGCTGATGAGAGGACATATGGTGCCTCTCTGACGGCAGCCGCTGCTGCAGCACCTGTTGATGTCTCTTCTGCTGCTGCCGCCAATATAGAAAAGCTGCATATGGCAAAGAGCTCCTCGCAGCAAGCGCTTCTGCCCTTCCACCTGCCTCTTTGCAAAGGCTTCCCTCTCGCTTGCACTGCAACAGCAGAAAATACACCAGGAAGGAAGAGGAAGGGTTGCCCTTCTGTAAAATTGGCAAAAACACATGTTTTCACTTTATAAGCAAACCCTTATCTCCAGTTTTAAGCCAGTAATTTCTTACGCGTTACCACACACCCTGAGTTACAGCATGATGCATGTGCTTAGCGATTCAATACGAAGCACTTCATTTCTTTTCTCTTCTGATGTTGGGCTCGATTCTGTGAACTGTAGCCGTTTAGAGAGTTTAATCCCACAAAGGTCTGAGCAGCAGCAGCAAAGTGGAGATCGAAGACGTCCAGCCACTCCGGTTATTTCAGCTATCAAACAGCACGCCGCGCTGCACGGACTCTGCAGTGACCTTTGTCTCACCACGCCGCCAAGTCAACATCCAACAGAAACATTATTTACAAAAGCCAGTTTTAATCCCTCTCCGGCTCACTAAGTTATTTATCCCCAAGCCTACACTCATTCATAATGTCACTGATACCTATTCAATAATTGTCATCCCACAGGTGTATTTGTTATACTAGAAAGCCCATCTGGGATGCTGAAGGCTTATCTATGTTCAGAGAAGATCAATGCAGAACATAGGCAGAGAAGGACAAGGTGGATGACCAGGAGAACTGAGAACCTGATGAAAGAAACTGAGGATGATATTTATTCTGCCGAATTTTAGGGTTCTAATACCTTTTTGAGCCAGGCACCATCGGCTTCTTTACTACGACAGAGATTATTAGCACCTACAGAACATCATCAACCACAGCTGCCTTCAACGCCTGTCACCCTCAGAGTGCCACTTCCTTTCTCCAGTGACTGTTGAGATGGCCACCACAGATGAACGTAAGGGCAGAGAAAACCACCCCCAAAGAACCCGGTGACGTGGAGGCATGGGAAGGACACAACCGCTCTCTAGGAGGGATAATCCACCAGGACCAACATCAGTGTGAGAACCAGGAGGTCTAAGTGGCCACAGCTAATCCATGGTTGGAAATGAGGAGCTGAAGCCCAAGATTGTGCTACAGGAGGAAAAAGGGACAAAAAAGAAACCATTTTCAAGGGGAAGGCTGGGAAGCTCAAGAAAGGGTTTTCATGACCAGATCTCAGCGCTATCTGTTCCTGCCCTCAGCTTCTGTGTTTATAACTCCATCAAGGCTGAAACTGAGAAGACAAGACACATACAAAAGAGGAAAACCAGACTCCCTTCTCCCAGCTCCAGCTATCACCGGGAGCGTTCCATGACACGCTGTACCGCTGCAAGGCGCGCAGCTTACTGACTCGGATTGCATCCCTGCTAGATGCGTGTCAGCTGGCTGGCAGCACGCTTGCACACCAGCGGCCGCAGCGACAGCCCGGCTCCAACGCTGCCCCGAGCGCAGAGCATCCCCCAGAGCCAAGAGAGCCCAGGGCCGCAGACGGCTGGACAACACTTCTCTGGTGCAACACTGAAAGGTGCCCGATGCGAAGCGCCTGGCTGCGAGACTAGCAGAACGTACTGGAGAAACCCGTCTGCCAGCTATGCTGCCAAGCTAGAGTGAGAACAAATTTGAATAATAAAAGCTGGAGTAAGAAGATGCCTTGGAGAGAGCACTGGTATAGTGCTTCCCAAAGCTTCAATTTAAAGCCTCGTTTCTATAGCTAATGCAGTCGTAAGGGACATTAGCCTAATTTTTGTCAAGAGAACTTGTCAACACTGCAGTATTTAAGATAGATGCTAAGGACTTGTTTTATCTCACAGATAGATCACTAAGAAAGTAGTTGTGCCACGCTCACTTCACAGGAAAATAAATTGACATTCTCCCTGGGCCTAATCAGGGGATGGATGCTGTTTTACAACACTGTGCGTGCGAGCAGCCTCGCATTTTATCAGTGCGCACACTGCAGCTGAGATCAGACCCAAATCCACCGTGGGGTTAGATACAGGAACCCAGGGGAGGTGCTTCAGATGGGCCATCACTGGAGACTGGCACCCAGGGACACAGAACCTGTCATTTCCCTTCCAGAGATATTCGGTGAAGAGCTTCTTCCCTCTGAGGGTGACGGAGCCCTGGCCCAGGCTGCCCAGGGAGGCTGTGGAGTCTCCTTCTCTGGAGATACTCAAGACCCGCCTGGACAAGGTCCTG
>Ga0065711_1003143_pt1 | contig 41299 bp, 36 predicted proteins | sample Hoacrofraction12_FD_59098 | JGI IMG/M metagenome (GOLD analysis project Ga0065711, IMG submission 59098) | Hoatzin crop microbial communities from Cojedes, Venezuela - Epithelial fraction 12 v2 (version 2) | ecosystem: Host-associated > Birds > Digestive system > Esophagus > Crop | place...
AAAAAAAAAAAAAAAAAAAAAAAATAGCCTAGCTCACTTAGCCATAGGCATTCCCATTGCTCTTGCTCCAAGTCCTCCTAAAAATTCAAAGCAAGCTTCCTTTGGAGATTCTGCCCCATATACCTTTCATTTTTAAAAATAATTAAAAATATCTCTGCCTCAAAGTCTTAAAGCAACTCAAACTCTACTGAATCCTCAGATATGAGGTACACTGAGAAGCGATGGAAACTTTGCTGCTTCTCCACAGAAGAGAGGCAGATGTAGGGTGCTCCACAGCCCGTACAGACCGCAGAGGTACCCGGCACCTCGAGTCCAGTTCATTCGTCCCCCTCCTAAGAAAAAGACAGATGCGAATCCTCCCATCCGCGACCCGCCAGGAGAAAGTTAGAAGCAGAATTACTACCTTACTACAGAAGTAAATGTGTCAATCTGTGGCCACTGAAAAATAACAAATAAACAAACCAGGCAAAAGGGACAGGAACAAAAAGTCTGGGGAGTTTAGGAAGCAGGTGGCAGGATCCCAACCCCGACCCCGCACCTCCCCAGGCAGCCTCCCGCACCAGGAACGGATGTGGAGCAGCTACAGCACATCCAACCTTGCCACCTCACCAAGTTTCAGCAATTCTCTCACTTTTATTATACAGAAAATGTAGGTTTTTATTTTTTGAAAAAACCTCTGTGGGCGAGCACACCGCATTTATTTTCATTTATCTTTTCAGGTGATCAAAAAGTAACAGAAATTCTCATACACTGTATATGGTGAATATATTTTCTAGTGCATTAAATGACCCCATAATATTTATTAACCATTTCCCAGCTGGCACAGACGTGGCAGAGGGTTGAGGCAAAGCGCGCATCGCTGCCAGCAGGGCAGAGGCGCAGCAGCAGGCTGCAGAAATGGGGACAACTGCCCCAAAGCCGCTCACTCACACAGTGACCGGCGCTTCTGGCCTCAGCATCTGTGCTGGGGGTGTAAATTTGAGCAGCAACTCAAGAACGGCTCAGCCTCTCCCCCCTCGCCCCTGGTTCCTCCTGGGTCCGGACTCAAGGCAACAGCAAATGTGAACAAAAGCCCTCCACGCTGCTACCAAACATGGGGGGGGTTTCATGATCTATTGAACCAATGATTTTAGAACAGGGCACCTTTACCCGTCCCCCCTCTCCAGTCNTGCAGGTGTGTGCAGAGACCCAGCTACACACTAACATAAGCAAGTTGATAAAAAAATGGCCAAATAGGCTTTCAGGGGTTGTTTGTTTGTTTTTGTTATTATTACTGCATGAAGTCCATGAAGAGATTTGTAAAATTACTGCTAATAATCCGAAGGAACAGTTGATTTCTCATGGGTTGCTCCAAAGGGCCACCTCCTTCCCTCTCCCTGAGGAGAGCTCAGCGCTTCCCAGAGCTCATAGGGAGGAAGGCACCGACTCGGGAATCTCTCCACACCCTCTCCAAAACGCATCAGGCAGAAGCGCAGTGCTCTAGCTAGGGACACACAAGCTGAGTAGATCATACTATCAAACCTCCTGACCTTAAACGTAATCCCACTGCATATTCAGATATGAAAAAAGCATTGACCTTTTTATTGCAATGCGATGTTTTGATTGACATCCATGACAGGTCTTTCTCTGACTCAGTGTCTTTAAGTCTCTGCTTCAGATCTGTGCTACTTTTCCATCTGTCTGGGGGCCAGGCTACATTCCTTTGGGCTGAATATCATTTTGATACCCAAAGTACATATTTCTAATTTCTCAAGGTTCCTGAAGTTGGTTTCAGTCCCATCAGCATTTGCTACTTCTGATTGCGAGGTTAACCTCCATTAGTCCCATTTGATTTCGTACCTTCTTCTAGATCCTTAATGAAAATTCTAAATCATTAATTATACATATCACACTGACTTCTGCAGAATAACGCAGTTCGATGTGACCGACAATGACCATCTAGTCCAACTATAGATAATAATGCTTAGTGTTGGTATCCTAGAAGTATTAATGATGATTATCTGTTCTCTATCAACTAAAAACATATCAAAATATTTTAATACCACTTTATTAGCATTGACTTAGTATCCAGCACTGTAACAGTATCTGTACCAGTTAATAAGGTCTTTGTATATAACCTTTTCAAGTATACATCTTCCCCTAAAGGGTTGGAACAGGCTGCCTGGGGAAGCCATTGACTTGCCATCCCTGGAGGTATTTAGAAGACATGCAGATATTACACTTCGGGACATGGCTTAGTAGTGGGCTTGGCAGTGTTAGGTTAACAACTCGATCTTAAGGGTCTTTTCCAACCTAAATGATTCATTTTTAAGGGTGTTTTCCAACCTAAATGATTCTCTGATCCATTTTAAATATGTCTAAGCATATAGCAGCCCACCAGACCTCTATGGGTTGGTAAAGGAAGGAAATGTTCAGTGACATCAGTGAACTGCACCTTGTTAACAAGCGGTAGCAAACATTAAGATAAGAGGGGGTTGCCCCAAGGGCCATGCTGCTGGGCTGCCCCACTGAGAGCAGCAGCTCATGGACCATGGGTATCGTGGTGATGGTGCTTAACCTCAGGGTCCACAGGAGCCCGGCCATACAGCACACCCTTCCCTCCACAGCAGCTGCCAGAAGCCAGAGCTCCCCATGCCCAGCAGGGCTTTAAGTCACAGAACTGCCCAAAGTCTGCTCGCTCTGTCCCGATCCCCCCGGTGCCAAGGGTCCAGCAGCTCCCCGAGCCTTGGGGTGCAGAGCTGGCTCAGCAGCAACCGGGAGCAGCCCAAGCCCAGTAACCCCATAGGCAAAGTGAGAGCTTTCCTTATGCCTTTCAGCACATGGTACCTTTATTTTTATTTAGTCTTATTCCCATGGACTTTTTGAAAAGTACCTGGCTGCCGCGAGAAAAACTGCTGTTGAAATTGTTCTTCGCCTTGTAGATCAAACCCTGAGCCAGCTACCTGACGATCTGTGAACTCATTTCTTTTCAGCCCAATACTCAGAACAGAAAAACAAACAGAAATCAGGACTGAACAGTTTGTCCAGGATATTAACAACAAGATGAAAGTTGATCATCTATTTACATTTTGGCTTATTCTGTTTCCATTACACCAGAGGAAACACCGAACACCGTTATTTCAAAACAATGCTCTGTCCTGCTGTATGTCCAGCATCTCTACTACTGCTCCCTTTCCACGGGAGCAGGACAGACTTATCTCAGGATTTACAAACGGATCCCATTTCTCAGCCTGGGAGAATCAGATCCTCTGCCTCTAAACAAAATAAATAATTGCACTGCAAGCAGCGCTATCCTTCCTGGGTAACCAGGAGTGTTAAGATAAAAGCACTCAGCTTAAAAAAAAGGAAAAAAGGAAAATAAAGAAAAAGGTAAGCATTCCTACCAAGGACACCCTCACCCAGTTCTGGATCTTCAGGGGAACAAAAAAATAAAAATCTATAAATACAACTGAGGTTTCTTTATTGCTGTCAAGAGCCAGGAAGGAGGCTTTTTGGACTGGAATATCATCAAGATAAAGAACACCGTAGAACAAAAGCTTTCTGCAGCAAAGGGCAGTGTTTACTTTTCCAGTTTGCGAGCGTGTTGTTTGAGGCAATCTCCCCCTTCACATTAACACTTGTCTGCGCCACAGAAAGGTGTTTTTAAAGGACACCGAAACCAGGCTGCCTTTTTCACCACTCTATCAGACACTTGGATACTGCGGGGATAGGAGCCACACAAACACCCCAGCTAGGTAGCGCGAGCCGAGATGCAGAATAGAAGTGTATCTTCAACACGAGACTTCTGCAGCCCAGCGCTGCCCGCACTCTGCGCCCATCTGGTTTCACCCCATATTCAGCCTTTGCCTTTTCTACCAAGGTAAAACAGGCCACGCTCTGCAGCAGCCCCAGCTCCACATGCCAGCGGGACAGGCTGTGGCCAGGCTATTCCTACCCCGGGCCAGGGACCCTCGTTAGAGACGCTTTCAGCAGGGCTCACTGGAGGTGGTGTCGCTGCCTTGGCTACCTGGGTTGACTCCACGCTAAGCCCCTATTGTGTTCAGGCAGCAGAGGAGAAAAAATAGGGATATTAACCTCTAACACTGATGAAAATAATAGCCACAATAAAAATGGGATGAAAAACATGGTGGCAGTAATTATTCTGCTCTGGTTTACCCAGGAGTAAGCAGCGTCTGTAGGAATTTCCGCAGTCCCTTTGACTGGGGAGGAACACAGGGATAGTGGGGCTGGGGGAGCCGTGAGAGAGACCCCGCTCCGCTGGGTTTACGCCTCCGGCACGGGCGTATGTTCCTCTGATCTGTCTGGCAAAGCCTACTGTGGAAAACACACCGGGCTGGATGTCAAATAACCTAAACCAACTGGCCAAGCGTACTAAATTCTTGCTTTTGTGTCTGGCTCTTAAATTCCTACAGACCTGACTTAACAGACAAGAGAGGGCCATAAAAGCAAACCTGTGAAACAAAAATAGACCTTTTGGGATTTCTCTTACACACACAGTGGGGATACCAGAACTACTTTCATTTGTTCCTGTCTTATTCCTTGGTGTGCATACATGTGGGCACGCATGGTGTGTCCATGTCTGGCTGATGTACAAGCGTACATAACCCAACACCAAGGCTAAACGGTGCAAGTGCAAGGATGAGTGTTGGTGTATGGGCTTTGTGCGTGGAAGAGCAATGATCATTGCTATTTAAAAATCAACTGTTTCTACTCTCCCCCCACTTTTTTGAGATGCTCCATGTCTGTAATTAATTTTTGACATATATAGCACAATTCCCTTCCATGAGTTATCTTAGTTTTTCCTCAGGTTTAAATGTCACTCTTTGAAATATTCTCATTCAAAAATCAAGTTGGATCTAATAAAAAATTCAAAGGTGCATCTAATAATAATGAAATAATAGCAGCAAAAAACCATGCACCTGCATTTATACCAAAGAACAAGGGATATAAGAGACAAAAATGTAGGGAAAAAGAAATTAGAGGGAAAAATCATGATATTGCTGAAGTGCTGCTCTCACACTAAGACCAGGGGGATTGGGATAAGGCTAAAGTTAATTGCATTTCCAGATGACAAACCTCTCACCTCTGAACTGAATGGCTCTTTATAAAAGCTATCAGTAATAAACTGTAAATCTCAGCTATGATTGCAAATAAAGGTCATCCCTTTCATGCTGCCACTTTCCCGGGCCTTATTATATTCCTGTCTGAACCTTTCTTACTTCTTAAGGTGTGCTAGCTGCCCATATAAGCAATCAGTACGGCTTTTTGATTTCATTTTGAAAGACACAAGGCAATCGGATTTACATTCTGGCACTGCACTGATCCAAAATGGAAAATCACTGAATTCTGACAAGACGACAGGACCCTGCTAGCAGAATTAATCTTCATCTTATATTGATGCAAAGAAAGGCAATCCTCTCCCTCCACTCCCGAAATTCATATTTTCTTCTTCACCAGTACAAACAGACACCTCCAATTTTCTCTTATCCAAATGTAAAGATTATTGTGATAATCCTCAGGGGGCTGCACCTGGTTAAGTGACCAGGCACCCTGTCCCCATCAGGCCCTTTGCAAATCACTCAGCCTCCTACAACAGCAGGCACCACTCTGATGTCCTGGGCTCGCTGTGGGCAGAAGATGCACGTCCTCCAAAGCCTTTGCCCAAGTACCAGTGACTGCTATCCCCACCAACCCAGATTACCGCAGTCCTGCCCAGGTGCCCCAGGCAGCGCTTGGGAGACTCTGTACAAAACAAATTGTTTGGAGTTGGACAGAGCATAGCAGGAAAGCAAAGCCTGAACCCACCACACCATCCAGCCTTCCCAAAGCCAGCTCAGCGCTTGGGGGTACAGACTGCTAGACCACGACAAGCTGCCAGTAGAGCTTCTTGTCTGCTAACAAAGGGCCCAAACAAGACCCAGCAAGGTCTGCTAGCATTAGGATGGGTGGTCGGTCCTCTGCCTCTCCCCCCTACCCCACATAAACCGATCAGGAGACCTGCTAGAATTCAGGTTAGCCAGGTATTCTCAAGGTTACCTTACCAGACTCTGCAGGGAACATGCAGGATGCTGGGACCTGCCTGTCTATTCAGAAAGAGACTTCTCCATCAGAGAAAATTTGCATCATGTCAAATGCTTATGACTGATTTTTGTTTCTCTGCAGAATATTTTGTATTTGTAAGCATCAAGATTTTTGACACCAAGAATCCATCCCTGTAACCTGATGCTCGGAGAAAACAGACTGTTTTTTACAAAGACTTTAACCTGGATAAGCAGAACATTAAATAAAAAGCTTAATGAATTTGGGGGAAACCCATTGTCATTGCTGTACCATCAAGTCACCACACAACAGTTTACTTTCCAGGAAGTCCTTTGCAATGGGCTGGTGCTGACAAGCCCAAACACAAGGTAATGGCAAAAAGGAGGGAAGGCACCACATGGAACAGTGAAGATTGTCTATTTTCAGTGCCATGAAGCATCCCAGAATCAACATTTTGGACCCAGCCTAGACACCACGATTTCAGGCCCCCCAGAGCTATGTTCTTGGTATGTGGGTGCTGCAGGACATGGGCTAAGCTTCCACCAAACCACACATGGGCAGCCCAGCAGCCCCAAGAGCCCTGACAAAGCCCATGCCTTTCTTGTCATGCCTGTCCTTCTGAACATGGGCCAGAACAGAATCAAAACTGAACGGTGTCTGTCCAGTGAAGCACCTAAGGTGCAACCAAACTTAAGAGACATTTGCCATGTCTGTCAAGCGAGAAGGGAACAAGGAGATGGCCAGGGCCACAGCCCAGCGTAGCAGATTTGTTGGCTACCCATCGGCTCTCTGGGACCTGGGATGCCTCTGAACTGCTGTCATCTCTGGTGTGGGGCCAAGGGACTGGTACACTCACACCGGTCACCAGGGACCAGACCTGCTGCAACATCTGCAAAAGTTGAAGATTTGTCTCTGTGGGATGGGGTGAATTTTCCTTAAAGGCTGTGACTGGCATATACTTGTTAATTTGAGAGGCATAACGAAACACATAGTCTGCAGATTCATAAGATGATCTGGGACTAGGGAATCCATACAAACTTCACTTTACAAAACGTTTGTGCTTGCAACATAAGCAAACAGGAAGTTTGAGGAGAGCAGCAGCCTGACAAGTCTGTTGTACCCTTTAAATGGGGAGAAAAAAGATACTCAGATTGCACAGCCATGGAAGCAACTGGTGTAAGCAACAAATAGACTTGTCTATGGGATGGGATCATTCTCTTCCACATGTTCAGGCTTTTGGAAAACGTGACAATGGCATATCTGAATGAGCCTTCTGACAAGTCCCAGATGCAGCCAGGTTTCTTTCAGTTTAGCTTTTAAATTAAACTGCTCATTTTGAAAGTGATATACTGATAGCTCTAGTTAGAGGCAGGAAGCAAGCACTTCATACAGCACTTGAACAATGGCCCTGGCTCACAAATTACATTAGCCCCAATATATCATTCCCCCAACCCTGCATGATCCTGCCAGGGTACCGCACTCCTCATCAACCCCATCCCCGAACTCAAGTCTGGGAAGACTGTAAAGAGAGACTTGTGCTCGAAAGAGTGCTGCAATGTACACTGATTTTCTAACTGCTTTGTTTCCTTAACCATTTTACTTGCACTTACATAGAAACTTAGCAGATACTTCTGATAGTCTCTGAACACCTGTGGAAATGAGATGACAATGCCACAGCAGTAATGACACTTCACACATACAGGCTTCCTTTATCAAGGCTTTTAAAGCAGTTTTATGAAGCTGAGTAAACACCATCATTCTGCCATACAGGAATAACAAATTGGTCAATGATGAAATTAAACCCCCATTTTCAAAATAACCCGTTTTCAAAATAACAACTGATTTCACACATCTTACTTGGAACCAAGACATTGCAAATCTGAAGATTATCAGAATATTTCTCGGGTACTTTGTCTAGAAAGAAGCATGCTCGAGGACTCATCCCTGGTGCACGCTCCCTCTGAGCCCACAGGACCAAGGTCTCACCAAGATCACCGAGCCAGCCGCCCCAAGAGGTGTCCTGTGTCCTGCCTCCAGCACCATGCCTGCTCAGCAGGTTGTGGGCTACCTCCTCGGGGGACCTAAGCAAATGCCTTCCCCTTATCTCTGCAGACGCAGAGTGTGTTCATCCACATTTCACCTCCCATGTCTTCTCACAGCTAGGAAGTCACATCTTGTTCCACACTTTCCACTCAACCTTCTATTTAGATGCCTGGAAAAATCAAGCAAGCCTTGTGAAAATAATTCCAGGCATTAACTGTCTGTACCACATGATAATTAACAGCCTTCCCCAAATCAGAACATCCCTACTTTGGGTGTGCTCACCAGATGCAACCTTGAAGACGTAATCTGTGTTGTATGGAACACACTCACTAGTTTTTTTCTGGAATGTGTCTATATTGCTCTGTCTGTGCTTGCAGATGACCTCATTTAGCACTCAGGTAGGTATTTGTTCATCCCTGGGGAACAAAAGGAAGACATTTTAGGTATTTCCACATTGGTAAGTATGAAGAATCATAGTTTAATGGAGCTTTTAGGGAGAACTGGACTGATAGAGGAAGGATCTACTCCCCGCTCATCTTCTGGACACATCTTTGCACATACCAATTGACCCTGCCGTGTACTCCAGTTTCCCCTTTCACTTTAACACAGCACGCACTCTGTGCCAAGGGTTGCCTACTGGAAGCAGCCGTGGGCAGAGGGTCAGGCAGCAATGGCTGAGATCAGGCCTCCAGGCTCTGGGGAATGCTCAGCACAAGCATGCAAGAGTTTATTTCTGGTTTGCACTGTACAGAGTTGCCTGACGTTCTTCTACTGAGGACAACTGAATGAGCACCTGGGCAAACAGGCTTTGAAACCTGACTTCACAATGAAATGAGACTGTCTCTGTTGTGTCTAAGGCCAAACACTCTTGACATGGAGAAGAATTAATTTGAGGTCTTCCTGTACGAGCCCCAGCCTGAGAGGCTTCTCCTGACACTCCCTGCCTTTCTGTGCATTTTCATCTCAGGGATTAACACGGCTCCCAGTTAACACATTAGCTGCAGGATCCAGAACAAAGTCTTCTGTGACAGGCTGGTGTGGTTTCGTGATCACCACAGAGTGCAAAGAGTCTGGGCATAACGTAGTTTAGTTGTGAGAGTCATGTCCAGGAGTCTTAAGGAGAAGAACATAATGTTCTACCCTGGACTGCTCCGAAGGCTGCAGTACTTATATCAAAAAAAATTGTTGCATATGACAAGGCTGGATTTGACTCCAGCAATGGCCTCGGAGAAGGATCCTGCCTCCCAGGTCCATCTCCCTCCCCCTCCTTAGAAAAGCCTCACCTGGATGAGGACCACAGAGGCAGGAGAAGGTCCAGCACCAGCAGCACACCTGGCTCTGCGCTTCCTATGGCACCAACAAACGAGCTGTGACTCCGATTGCCAAGGAAGCCTTGCCAGGCAGAAAGGACCAGGGGGACAGGCGGCTCCACACACTGGGCAGCCCCTGAGGATGCTCGCTGAGCGCAAGCAGGGCAGATGTTCCTGCCCAGGGGTCTGCAGGGAACGGCCTCAGGGAGCACCAGGAGCTGGAGAGACATAGCCTGTCACCTCACATCAGTCACCAGTGACCACAGGGCAGCTCTGATCAGCCGCACACATACATCACACACACGTGCTTGCAACTGGATTTATGGGAGTCAACAGATTCATCTATAAGTAGCTGTAGATAATATACACCAAGCTTGTGAAATTAAACTAATTGCTTGAAACAGAATAAAAATTATATTGCACATATAGCAGTTACCAAACCTTTGAGTCATAGGATCACAAAGAATTCTTTTTAAATCTCTGCTGTAACAAGTATATTTCAAGGCAGCAGCATCCAACTAAAATGCTGAAATGTAATCAGTCAACAGAATATTTTTTTAAGCTTAAAAATACTTCCTTCCTCGAAAATGGACACTAAAGCCCTAGGCAACATAACCACTGAGGTTTTATTATAAAATAAATTTCAAAATAATAGCTGAAAGTCTTAAGAGCACAGAAGACAAAAAAGACGTAAACAAGCCTTTTTCTACCACTAAATGATAAATTAAAAGCAGTATTTTGCTGTTCTGCCTCATTTTTTTAATCGCGCTGCATTCGCACTACTACGGCTATGGTTGTGTAGGTAGTCTCATTAAAAGCACCTATTACTAAAGGTTTACAATTTTGAAGTAGCAGTCATCTGTGCCAGCCACAACATAGCCAGGTAAAAATCTTATTCCACATCAAAGTTTTCATTTGATTTCGAGAAAATGCACTGCCTGCTCGACATAGCAGGCACAGCGCTGAGAAATATGCTCCTCACACCTGCTCTTCAAAAAAACTGGAGTAATTTCAGAATGTAGTCTTCGGGGATTTTAAGAATACTAGTGAAAATACTGTATGTGCTGTTGTTGTCATCAGATAAAGAGCTGAATCTTAATCCTGCTATGCTATCTTGCCTCAGTGCAGATTACGTCTCAGCATATCTGTGTAAAAATGCTACAACAAATAAACAGATACTTGCCTGTGACAAAGGAGATTTACAGACTGAAAGGAAATGGTATCAGTTTTATAGTCTCTTGTTCAATTCTTTTATTAATTAATACACAACTTGGTTTTTCCTACTGTCAAATCTGTAATAGAAAAATATCAGAACAGCTGCAGCTGTTAATCCATTCTTAAGTTTTTCTAAATGGACATAATTTCTACTCTGAGTTCTCAGTTTGCGTCCTAAACGTTATTTTCAAGCGTGGTACAGAGAACATATGTAGCATAAGATTCCCAGGCTCTGAAGCCAATGGACTTCCTCGCACAGTTTTTACATGCTTGCTGTATTAGAGAAGACATTTTAAAAGCCCGAAATCCCATTTCCTCGCCCCCAAAAGGGCTGTGCTATGGAAGCCTATAGCAGATCTGGCAGCTGGAAAGTGAAATGAGGCCGGCTGGTACCTGCATTCAAACTCCTTCCTCAAAGCAAGGCTCACTGACACGCCGACACCCAAAACAGGAGCAAAGCAGCACCAGCGACAGCTAACGGCACTTCCAACCCCCAGCAGTCGGGGAGGAGAGCACCCGATTTTCCTCCCCATTCCAACCCAGTCTGTGGCCCCCAGTGAAACCAGCTCTCCACAGCCCATGCCACTTCCTTCTGGAAATTGTCACACATTCTGGCAGCACCTGGGAGCTACACTGGTAGTGCCAGATAGAATGTAATTGAATTAGGACATTCTTGTTGACAAAACATACAGTATGGTGCAATAAAACACTCATATCATCACAGGCCTGCCTGGACTAAGGTATTTAAATATTGTTTGAAGCCAATGAACTGTAATGAAGATTTCTGATGCATTAATATGTTATAAAACATCTCTTTCTATACTTTGTGTAAGCAATGCGTAGGGAGTTTTTCATTCTTTTTGATCATACTTGCTCATATAAGAAATCACATCTTTAACCAGGAGCCAAATTCACCCCAGCCTTACCACAACCACAAAATGCACTTTCACCCTTACCTCCCCGAAAAGAAATTGGCAATATTAAATCAACAGAATAATGCGAGGTAGAAAAGGAAAAGACAACCGTGGACAAAATAAAAAGGGAAGTTTTATTAATCCTAAATACACTTTCCCTTTTGGGTTTACACTACTGTTCCCATAACTGTTTCCAGATGGTTCAGCCATCGTCCGAGCAGCTAGCTAGGAACAAAGTGGCAGCTTGCTGCCTCTTTTACACTAAGGGGGCAAATCCTGGATATAAATATGATTTATGGATTTGATAAGCTAAAAACAAAGGTAAAGACACATTGAGAAGAGCAGGAAGTGGAATTAAAACTGTTTTTTTTAAAAAAAAAGAAAAAGCTGGCAGCTGAAGAGTTAACCACAACCTTCTTCCTTTTAACACAGCCTTCTGTAGTAGCTAATGAAGGTAATGAAATATGACATGTAGTTTGGCCCTTGACCACAGAGTGCACGTCCCTCCCCTCTGCCTTGCGAACAAAGCCAAAACAGATGTAGCTGCTTCGGTAGGGTTTGGGGTTGACGGCTGTTACACAGAGCAGGTCAGCGGGCGCGTTCCCAGGGCGCGGGCTTCTGGCACACCGCAGCGCCGGAGAAGGTCCCGGCTCCGCTCCAGAGGAGACGGGAGTGGACGAGCCAGTGCATACACAAACGGAGCCAAAGCCACCCTCCCCATCAGCAGCACTGAACAGCACCGATTTCCAGCCTCTTTTACAGACCTAAATCCATAAAACCCCATTCCTTCCATTTAAATAAACATGAATATAGGTTTGATGTGCCCGACTAGTTTATCTACTGTTACTCTAGATACAACTTCACAAAAAAACTTACCAAAAAAAAGAAGACAGGGTATTGCTTGGGTAAAGGAAACGCTTCACATTGAGAATTATTGCCCTCATAGCTCAGGGAAGTGACCCACCACAAACACAGTGATCAGCGTTTCATTAGTAAAGAGCCAGAGATGGAAAAAGCTTTCTTAAAATAAACTTCCAAAAAAAGCTTTCAAATTCACAAAATACTATAGAATTCATTAACCTTTTTAAGTTTTCAAAAGTTCCTCACACATCCCTTGCTATTAGAGCAACAGACTCAACTTTGCCCCACAGCAGTCTGATGTGGCTGCCAGGCTGATAACCTGGAGTAGGTACCCTGTGCCACAAGGTACCACATGGACACCTCACTACTCGATTCATCACACAACTGTAGGAAAGCTCCATCACAGCTGCTGGTTAATACTTAACCCATGGATAATGATCCCCATTGGTCCAGTGGCATCAGCTCCATCCCTCCCTTGGTTAAGCACCAGCAGCACCAGGGGATGTCTTGTTTCTTAGGGTAGAGGTCACCCATCCATCTCCCCTGAAGACCTGGTTGGTTTTGTGGGGCCTGGGGGGTGCAGCCAGCCCTAGGCATCAGAGGAGGTCTAGGGTGGGATTCGTTTCCCCCACTGGGACATCCAACTCATTGGGAAGTCTGATCTAATCGGCTCAGGCTCCCTTAGCTGTCTCTGGAGAGAGAACGACATGGCAGAGGGCAGCCAAGGCAGGCCAGACAAACAGCTCTCTGGAGAAGAGCAGGCAGCTCCCTGACCTGTCCTAGCTGGTCTCTGAAAGGGTTTATCGGTCTCCACTGGCTCTACAGAGAGCAGTGATTGCTCACTCAAACTTCAGCGCCTACCTCTGAGGGCACACGGTGCCACCCCAGGTGACATCTGCCTCCTGCCATGGCCCTCCTTCACGGGAAGAACCACTGACTCCCCAGTTGCTCAAATTGCCAAAGATCAGAGATAACAAAACTCCAGAGTAAGCCTGGAAAACAAAAGTGGTCTCTGGAAATCGTTAAGCCTATAGATGCAGCAAACAAGCAAGTAGCATCCTCCAGCCTCATGGCTGCTGGAAGACATCTGGCCAAGCCATTCAAGTGACCCACCCTTCCAGGGTTCACACACGCTCCACAGAAAGCACTGGCTTCATGGCTGCCTTCTGAGGACTGCAGGTCGTTTTTTTATAAAACAAAAAGCTATGTATGAAATGCTCAAGTTGCAAAAAGCTAAAAAATACTATCATTAAATTTACCTATTCAACATTAATTTGTCCCTCTGTTGCATATGCATTGGTACACATGCTTGAATTATATGCTAATTTGCTATCGTCCTCCAGGAGCCTGACCTCATTTAGCGAGCATAGCAGAGCACGCTACGGGTTGGTGCTGAGTAACAAAATTATCTGTTGGTTATAGACATACGGCCTCATTTAAACCAAATCTGGAGACATCACTTATGTATGTGACCTTAACCACAGCGGCTTTGTTGCCTGGGTGTAAAAAGGGGTTATAGTGACGTGGTTCAGCTTTAAGCCATACGAACAGCGTGGTATTTCACAAGGAAATTTGGAGGGTATTTTCCCAGCTGTTTACTAGGTACCAACGCACATCAATAGACAGATGCTGAATTGAGAAAGAAAAGATGAACTCCGCAGCCCATACACTGAACGGCTGCTGTGCAGCGAACACAGGGAGCTCGGAAGGGGGAACGTGGGGTGTCACCTCCACCGCGAGGACCTCTGGTCCTCTGCAATAAGCACTATGAGCAGAGGCGGTTTCAAGCCGGATCAGACACATTCACCCCGCGAGGATGAGTTGGGGTCGTACGCTCAAACTCTGGCTCTTCCAAAATTTTTCGGTTTGTTGCTTGATTTTGAAACCTTAATGACCTACGCGCATATAAAGCTTTAAACACTTCAATGTGTGAAATTAGGTATCTCAATGACTTCGCTGGGTGAAGGGCAGTGACATTTACAGGCTTCCCTAGCCCGGTGACCCAGGAGATGCTGCGAGAGCCCCCGCCGGGCCAGGCTGCCTGCAGCCGGAGCACAAGCCGGCACTGCCAAAATCCCCGTGAGCCCTCGCCCGCCAGGAAGCCACAGCACAATATCTGCTCCCCTCCCCAGGACCAGACCTTCGGCAAAGTTGGGCACAACAGAAAAGGGGGGGGCAGGGCCCTTGGAAATTGATAGCCTGTTTCAAGCGTTATTTATCATTCCCAGCACAGACACTGACATGTGCCTTTTGAAAGGGGATACTGTACCTTTAACCTTGACTCTGAGCACACTGGTAATTTGGGATGCGAGCCCAGGTTCAAGCGGGGTGACCTTTTGGGGGGAGGGGTGGGACTGCATTTATTTACGAGGCGGTTGGAAATTTTTGACATCACATGCTAGTCCCATTATTCACATGTTACATGACACAAGATTGGCCCTTTTAATGCAACAACATCACATCAAAAAATTTGATTTTCTGCTCTGACAGCAGGCTTGTCCTCTGTAGTTCCCCAAAATGTAATCTGTTCAGGTTAAAGGCCACAGGAAAGCGATTTAAAAAGCACACGGCTTTCACCAAACGTGGAAAAACAGGTCCTGGACGAGGAGCAAGAGCAGGGATGCTTTGGGGCTGGAAAGAAATGGTCTTTGAAGTGGAAAAGCACAGTTGTATTCCCAGTGAGGGGAATCCCTTCGCCTGACCCCGCTAGATGTGGTGCCTGGGGGTGCCCCCTGCCCGTCCCCAGCCCCAGGGGGTCCAGCATCACCCCAACCCACCCAGGTTTGCCCGCACTGAGGCTGTGCAGACGGATCCCACCTTTCCACACTGCCCTGCCACTCAAATTCAGGATGTGAAATCTCCTTTCCCCCGCTGCGCACACAGGTAACACGTGCAGCTTCCTCCACAGCAGCCCAGCAGATTTGAGCCTGTGCTGCACAGTAACACAGCATACCTGCCTGCGTTTAGCACAAAAAAAAATTATTTTTCTTCCTATGTTAAAAGAAAAACCACAAAGAAATTATTTATTAGGTTTACACTGATAATTCTATCTAGAAATAATAGAAGTTTTAAAATTTGTGCATAGAGAACACCATTTCAGGGCTGTGCTATATATATATATATACACACCGAAGTAAGCTATATTGTTTGCTTATACAGCCCCAACAGCAGAACACGCATTAGCTCCGTAACAACATGCCCACACCACACAAAGCTGGCTCACAGAGCTACACTCTCTCATTTTCATAGAATTTAAAATACCAGCTAATGCACTTAAAGGTAATGAAATATATTTCACAATAACGCACCACAAAGCATATATATTAAATTACTCATCAGCTAATTCCACAGCAAGAAGAAAAGAGTTTATATGTTTAACTTCTCTCCATATCCTTGTTTGAGGGCAGGCAAAAGAGGAATTTTACGGTGGCTGATTTATCTCAAAAAGCATTTCTAAGATTGCAACCCTTTTACAGAAACATCACACGATGTTGATGAGGCTGATACTAAAATTACGTGACAAGTAAATAAGATGGGCTAATTTTATCAATATTTTTATCAGTTTAAACAGTGTTTTCTAAACATTTTGCCAAGAGCACGTGTAATAAGAGAGAAACAAAACCCAATACATTAGGAATGAGTAGCTTTCTCTTATGGGTTCAAAGAATATTTATTATATTCTTACCGCAGAATTTTAGGTGTGGTGTTTACTAATTCACCCAGGGAACCAAATCTATAAAACTACTTCTATATCCACCACTATTTCATACAAAAAAACAAAATTAAATTTAAAAAAAATCTGCACCCCACCAGCTGTTTCATTTCCACTCGGGTTTGCTCTCCAGTGGGCCCCATGGGACCCACACCCTGCCCCAGCCTGCATTATGCTGGCTCCAGAGGATGCTGCAGACTGGGCAGCTGTAACTTTGCCCTGCCTTTTTTGCAAAGCTACTCCCACTCCAGCACCCACTCCTTCAGCGGGTGCCCCACCACCCATCCCAGCCGCAGGCGATGGCAGGACAAGGGGCAATCACTGGCTGAATTAGCAGGAGGGGAAGGGGAAGGTGGGTTAGAGCAGCCAGGTTTACGAGCCAAAGCTCAGAGACAAGCATCTTCAGGAAAACCCTCCTCCAGGAGCAGGAGGAAGGAGATCCTAAGGCAGTATTACATTTTTACAGCTTTATATGGGTTTTGAAGCCAAGTCCCAAGACTGGCAGAACACAGAAGGGGAATTATTTTCTTCTTATTAAAAGAATGAAAAGACCCAACATTGATTTTGTCCTTCATCACCACACAAAATAACTCCCAACTACTGAGAGGATGACGGTATGGATTATCACAACACCGTAAATCAAAGTGAATGTATTTATTAGGGTGACTCTTTGTTGTACATGTGTGTGCTGTTTGTTGGCCCACACTGTTATTATTTTAATTTATGGTTTGCTTTTTCAACTCTTTCCCTCCCCCTCACAAGACTGGAGCCTGTCCATAAGTTTTACTCACGCCAGTTAAAATCAGCATAATGAAATGTCACGGCCAGATCCCATCACTCCGCAAGGACATCAGGGCAGCGCCGTCTCTGGGACACATCCGCAGAGTCCTGCAAAACTTCGCTCCGACAGGCAGCACTGCTGGGGGCCTTTGCTAACAGCGATGGGTGGGACAGTGCAATGGAGACCCCGACAAAGCCAGCTAATGGCATCAGCAGCGCATGGGAATGGAGCCTTTCTTAGCTACTTAACAGGTCTAGCTATAATTAAGTGCAATAATTTTAAGCAATCTGCAAATCCCACCTCATCTCTCACTGTTACAATCACAATCTCATTGTTAATAAAGTATTTCTGTAGAGCTGGTGTTACACCAGGCTGCTGCTATGCGGGAAGAGGGGAGCAAGGAGCTGCGCAGTTGCTCAGCTCAACTCTCCATCTGCCCCGGCTTAATTCCAACCAGATTTGAAGACCTCATCTGTGGCAGCTAGTGACAGCACCCACTCCTGGGAATTCCCAAGCCCAGAGATCCAATTCTAGGCATGCAAATTCATGACTTGGGTGCTCAGGAAGCATGACATTTCCCCCCAACACACCCACTTGGCATTCTTTATTTGGTCTCCAGTTTCTGAATTTTCAGGGCTAGTTGTTTTAATCCTCTCTTTGAAGCTACGAAGTTTTTAGTTTGTTTTTGGCTTTTTTAAAGACTCACTGTAGACTCACAGGAGTGGACACAGCAGCAGCTGAGCCAGGTCCCAGCTGTATGATCCATGGCAGCACAGCAGCAGGGCTGGATGGGAAGACAGACCCTGTCCCTCCCCATTCAAGTGATCTGAAGACTGCGACTGGAACATGCCAGGCAAATCCGCAATACAATTCTCATTTAAAAATCCAGCTGTGCAGCACACTGTACTAAATACAAACACAAAGTATTTGTTATTACATGTATTTAAGAAGTGCTGTACTACCCTAAACTATGAGATTAGCTTGTTGGAGTCGAGGTTGGTGGCCAAGCCATGACCATGTACAACTCCTGGGAGGAACACCATGCACGAGAGACACAGCAGCAGTGTGCTTAGGTAACACATGAAAGGAAGGCAAGTGGTCCTCTAAGATTACAGAATCACAGCATGACAGGGGGTGGAAGGGACCTCTGTGGGTCATCCAGTCCAACCCCCTGCTGAAGCCGGGTCACCCAGGGCAGGCTGCACAGGACCGCGTCCAGGCGGGGTTTGAATATCTCCAGAGAAGGAGGCTCCACAACCTCCCTGGACAGCCTGTTCCAGTGCTCCATCACTCTCAGAGGGAAGAAGTTCTTCCTCATTATTTATGGTCCTCCTACAATACTAACGTCAGTGGAGCTAAACACAAGGAAGGTGAACTGTGGGGATCGTCACCAGTGACCAAAACCCACCTCAGCTTCCTAAAATTTATTTTCCAGAGCCCTGCATTGTGCATCGGCTGCAAACCAAATGCAGCCTCCACAAAGCCTCATCAGGAAGCTACGTACTAGGAGCAGCGTTGGTTACCTTTGCTCTGAAGTCCTGTCAGTTTGCTGTCCTCTGCTCTTTCTGAGAGAAGAAAAGAAAGCAGACTAGGAAACAGGAGTTTCCAACCCTGATGTGAGCTAATTTAACCTGAAAAATCAAATACCTCTTCAATAAGGGAGAGCCCTCAACACATGGCTAAAACCAAAGGAATGATTCAGCACCTACTTTGGGAGCAGGGGAAACAATAGTAAAGAAAGGGCACTGGAAAACAGTAATTTTTTAGCTAACATTTGTTGTTCTGTGGATGAGCAAGCCATTGTGCTCCCACAGCCATGGTAGTGTGCATCAGCACAAACATTTTCTGGTCCCACATTTCAGAAAACGTGTCCGAGCAGCAGTAGCAAGGCAGGCACGCCGAGAGCTCTGTGCCCTAGGGAGGAGAGCGGGATGCCAGTGCTGGATCCAGCCTTGTGCCTCTCCACACACTGCAACCGCGCAACTTCTCCCACTTGGGAAATCACAGTGGGCTTCCAAGGAGTGCCAGTTCACTTCTTACCAAGCACCCTTCTCCAAAGCAAAACAGAACAGCACCTACATCTGCTCCTCCCTCCCCGCCATTTCTCAACCCTCACTCCTCTGCTCCCACCTATCACCCTCCCACACATCTGACCTCCGCACCCTCTGGTTGCAGCATTGCCTCCTCTGCTGGTACTGCCCCGCTCCCCTCCGCCTCTCCCTCTCCATTTAAATACTGGTTTGCTTCCCTTCTCCCTCACGCTGATTTAGCATCAGAGCTAGGAACAGCAAGATCATAGAGAAGTGCCCAAGCTCTCCGTGCAGATGACCAGGTGAACTGCTGCTCCGGCCACTCCGAGGCAATTACAGGACAGTTTTGCTCAGCCACTGCAAACCCTTTGAAGGCAGAGCCTCAGCCAGGCTTTAAAATTTGAGGGAATTTTCTACGAGATAGCAGGAAACATGACCTGAAAACAGACATGAGAATGCAGCTAAACTAGATTACCAGGCAGAAAAACAGGGGAGAACCTGAGGACTGGCAAGGTGCCACGTGCACAGGAAGATGCAGTTTCTACCAGCTTTGGACCAGCAAGATGCAACTGCAGCGCTGCTGTTGAGGAGCCGAGCTAAGCAACCCTGAGCGAGACAGCACAATCAGAAACCCCTGCTCAGCGCACAGCCCTGCGAAAAATGTCAACAGAACAGTCGATGCTGCTAAGGCTGTTACTAAATGTATTGGAGCATCCTCACAGAAACCAGTATAACAGGCGCTTTTTTAAAAAACTGCCTCAGTGTTGGCTACTACATGGAAGAGGATTTTGCAGGAAGAATCCACAGATGAGCAATAAAAGTGTTTAAAAAATGAGTAAAGAAAACATATGTGTGGGCTTCTAAAAGATTACTTGTCTGGACAAAAAAAAGCAGGGGTGGGTGAGGAAATAAAGAGACCCTATTCATCATCTTTTAATACCAAATCTAGGGGACACCTAAAGAAACTGCTGTGCAACTGTCTTAAGGTAAATGGAAGTAACAGCACTGAGCATAAGAATTTTCGGAAAACACACAAGATGTTGTCATTTATTTCAATGACAGTATACTCTTCAAACAGGCTTTTTATTATCACTAAAACCCATCAGCTGAATTAGGTGCTAAAGAATTACAATGGACACAGGCCTTCCCACTGGAGAACAGAGTCCTGCAGAGACATGGTGCATGGGCCCACCAAGATGAAGTGGGTGACCCCAACCAGGCAGTGTGAAGCAGGCCAGGAGAGAAGTCATAGCTAGCAGCATTACAACCACATGACTCTGCAGAGATGGTGTTGGTTTGGGATGTGCCAATGGCAGAGCTTAGACCCCACTCCCTCACATCACTTCTTCCCCAAACCCATCATCACACCTACAGCAACACCAATTTCCAGACACCCGAGATCCCATTTCCATAAAACCATCTCCAACCAAGTGTCATTGTCCACCTGGTCCTTCCCCAGGGAGTAATAACCCATTCCTGTTCCATCACACCAGTGTTCCCACCATGTTTCCAAAATACCACACAGGTACCAGTTAGACTCATTAATGAGGATCTGCAATTCTCCTAGTCCATTATCCACCTCCTAACATTGACACAGAGGCAATTAAAGGATCCTTTTTTTCTGCCTGGTGATCTATTAGTCTTGGCCTTAGCATTGTGGTGTTGTGCTAAACAAGTACCAATCCATTTTCCCCCTTCATCAAACATACACGAAGCAGGTCAGCGTTATTAGGAGGGGCCAGCTGAGGCACATGGAAAGATTCAGCATGTTTTACAGGAATACACAGGGCAATACACACAGTTGTGAGAACCGAGTTCAGGAGTTCCTGGCTCCAGCCAGGCTTCAGACTTCTCCACTTCAGAAACTGGAGATTGTACCAGTTTGACTTTAGCATGGCAATTCACGTGGGCTGAGAGATTCGCCCCCACCCCTGCGCTCTGCAGCTACTGAATACAAAACCGAATAAAGAGGGACCCATGTGTGAATACAAAAAGAGCATCTTTGAGGAAGGGAGAATTTTCTCAAAATAGCAGATTCAAAACAGAACTGAAAGAACAATGCATAGAAGAAAAACGTGCAGCTTCATTTTAGTATTACTGACTTTATTTTGCTGCTGTTTTTGTCTTTGGTTTTGTTGGGTGGTTTTATTCCTCAAAACGAAAAGGAGAGATCAAATGTTTGCATCCGGGGAGCTCCTCTGCCTGCCTGATGGCAGCACGTGCCTCCGCCCGCAACAGGCTCTCTCCCATAGCTGCTAATCCACTCGGATGCTCAACAGCAGAGCCTTGAGTTTTCACGGATTTATGCCCTACACTGCACACAGTTCCGTCTGTTTCACGGTTATTGTTCTCACCGAGTCAACTTCATCATTTAAATTATTAACAGCAGAATTACACTGACTGAAATCTCTAGAATAGGCAGCTTTAAAATACAAAGGCTTGTACCGCAACGTATTGATACACACTGACTGGAACAGATAAATCGGGAGAAATTTAGACTTCGGGGTCATTGCTTCATTTCAGCGCCGGTTGGGGTTTTTTTAGTATAATAGGAGAAAAAGCCGGAAAAGCTCCTTTAGATGGTCACCTGCAGATTGCCACTCACATATTCAAGTGCCTCCACGTAATCAGGAGCCTGACGCCGACTGATGTGCCACACACCAGAGCCCGCAGCACCATCAACACTTCTTGGGCCCAGCCCAGCATCAGCACCAGGCTCTGCGGCAGGGCGGGTGCCCCAGAGACCTCGGGACAGCACATTGTGCCAGCAAGTCTCCTGCGAGCTTCAGGGGGATGGAGCCTCCACAGCCAACACACAAGTTCTTCTACCTAATACAACAGTTTCTGCAGAGGATAGACCTTGTACAACCACATGCAGCAAAGAGGTAAATTACACACTTGTGTAAATCAAACCCCTGCTGAGAAAAAACACAGTGACCCCCGTGGGTGGAGCAGGAAAAGCAGGACAGGAGCAGAAAGAAACTTCTGGATTCCAGTTTACTGCTTTTTTTTCCATCTATCATCTTCTCATTAGGAAGATAAAATAGTTTCACACCAGCCCGTTATACCCCTATTGCTGTCATTAACTATTCAGAAAAGAAAAATCAAGTGTTATAATTGCATGAAGTCTCAGTATATCATAAAATCCCAAGAAAATTCATCTCTTGACTATACTTTTTGAAGTGTAGCACATGAGAAACAGTGATTGTGAAGAGCCACTTACATTTTAAAAAGTAACAAAATCCCAGCTGCCACAACCCTCCGGTTACCTCAAGCTGCTCGTCCTGGCCACCAGGTATGGCAGTTGGAGGCGACTCCAGACTGATCCTAGACTTAACAATATTCATTAACAACAGACTAGACAGTGCCCATGTTCAGACTAGGCATCTGGTTTGAGTACAGGGAATGAATTTGCTTTTTCCACGCACTGTATTACATATTTATACTGAAATAAAAGCTTTTTTCCTCCCCCCCCACTTCTTCTGGGTAATTGACAGATGGATCTGATTCAGAAAAAAGTAATCAATGCATTCAAATAGTTTCTACCCATGCTGCTTTGCCTAGGCTTCAAATATTTTATTACACAAGGTTCTACATACATTTTTTTAAAATTAGTTAAAGTTCCTGCAGCTTTTCATCTGAGATTTAAAAAAAAAAATCCAGCCTTCTGAAGCAATAGTTTCTCTGCAATCAAGTCAAAAATCCAAAATAGCTTTCACTGTACTAATAATGAAAGTCTCATGTGCAAAGACAAGTTCCTTTCAAATAAAAATGAAGTGTATTTTCATTACATCATATACCCAAACACATAATACTCAGTTGGTCACCCAGGCAGGAGCTGCCCAGGTTCAAAGCTGGTTGAAGGCAGGTTTTCATGGCCACCAGGTGTGAGCAATATCTGAGCATACAAGTTTCATCCCTGAAAGCAATAGTGAAAATAACACTATGGAAAAAAATAAGCTTCCTACTTACATAGTGGGGAGGAGGAGACAAAAATAGTAGTTTTAGGGGGACTTAGCATCAGTATGGTGTCTGCCAAGACACATTCTTTCCAGTACAAGGCTCAAGAAGTCTCAAGTCACAGCTGCCATCAGCTCCACGACACAAATCTCCCAGGGCTCCCTACAGGCACTGACTGCCTGCAAAGCAACACTTCCAACCCTACTGACCACAGGTCCCACAGACAGCCTGGCTGAGAACAGAAAACTTCAGCAAAACCTTCACCACCCAAACGACTAACATTGCACAAGGTCCTTTCATTAAATACACAGGGAATTAAAGGTATCCCTTGACCCCTACAACTGCAGGGAAGCTTAACCAGATAACAGTAGATGGAAACCCAAACATACCTTGCTCCTATCAGAGCAGCTCCTTCTCTCTGCAGCTCCAGTGCCATTGATGCTGAGCAGCCTCAGCTGCTCTACTCTTACCCTTATATTCGCTCCCTCCTACCCATAAAACACCTCTGACAAATTGCCTGATGCCCTACTCCTGTGTAGTATTTGGTAACGCTGATCCCATCAACCAGTTGTGCTCCAGCAGCTGATGCTTGTGTCGTCAGCTAGCAGGCAGGCAGAGGAGCTAGGTCTAGGCCGCTCTCCTCACCCCAGAAGCAGGCTTCTGCTATAACAGACCTCCTAGAAGAAGCAGCAATAACACTGGAAGAATCCCTACACCCCAGAAGGGCAAAATCCAAAATGAGCTCCTGGGATCAAACATCTGAAGTGCACCAGAGAAAGTCAAAGCATGATTCTTCTGTACTTCCTGACAAATAGCTAGCTATTCTTGTCTTTACCGCTTTTCTCTTTCCTCATCGTTCATAATTAGACATCTTACATCAATGGCCAACCCTCTGCTCTCAGAAGATCTAGCAGAGAGTGGGCTGCTCACTGCGTCACTTAGCTGCAGCTGAATAAAGCACTCTTCCTCCTCAAGTCTGTTCAAGTCCTAATGACGCTTCCAGTTGGAAATAGCTAGATTTTCTCCTCGGGATAAATCAACCCACGGAAAACTTGCTGCAAAGGATTAATTACAGACTCACAGAACCGAGGTTGGAAGGCACGTCTGGAGCAGAGGGTCCAGGACCACGTCCAGCTGAGTATCTCCAAGCATGGCGACTCCACAATTCCCCTGAGACACCTGTGCCAGTGTCTGACTGCCCTTACAGTGAAAAAGATTTTCCTTGTGTTTGAGTGGAGTTTCCTGTATTTCAGATTGTGCCCACTGCCTCACATTCAAGGCTCACCAAGAAGACAGACGGCACGTATGTGAGCAGATCTTACCTCCTCCATGGGGTGAGCTCTCCCTTACAGGCAGACATGCTCCTGGGTTTTTTAGAATTTAAATTTAAAATTGAAAAATTTCGATTTTAAAAGTTTTTTAAAATCAAATTTATTGTGAAGAGCTGAATTTGAACAATTCATTTATGTTCATGTGAGCTGCACACAGGTGCAGAGGCTGATTTGTACATGCATTTTCTGTTCAAATGAGCACCACCCCACAACTCTGCCCTAAACATGTGGTTATTGCATGGAAACGCTTCTGGAGACGTTGGTAAACAGTCACACAAATGCTGACTGGGCATCCCAGCAGCATTGTCACGAGGGCTATGGTGAGCAATAAGAACTCACTGTGAAAAATATTCTGAAGTTTATCTGTCCATTGTTCTCTTTTACATCAATTTTTTCCAACAATAACCATAATCAGAGGGGTGATAATCAGCGATAATTAGTTCACGCGCTCTAATCTAGTTAATGTTCTCTATACGTCCCACGTCTTTAAGCCGGCAAGAAAAAGCCGTGCATGAGATGCGGAGGGGAAGTCACCACAATGGACTGCCACGTCCACCTCCCTCCTGCCTTACGGGGCTCCTCCACCCAGGAGTAAGCACAGTATCACAACATAAAGCATTCGACATGCTCTGGAAACCCTTTGCCCAGCTGCTCATTAGTACTGCATTAGTCTGTAAACTCGAGCGCAAAACGCCTAGTTCAAGTCGCTCTTTCTTGATGTACTTGAAAGGTCCTGTGAATTTATGGCAGGATAATGCGGAGCACAGCACCTATTTATGAGTTGATCATTTGTACAAAACCCCCCTCAAAGCACCGAAGGTTACCATTCGACCAAGAGCTGCACTTAGCTGCTCAGAGGGCAAGAAAGCCAAGTATATGAAAGTTAAAAGCATTAATAAAAGTGTGACTTATAAATTACTTCATCTTTGTCACCCTTTTTGAAATGGGGTGAGAGAGGCCAGGGTAAATTTATTTTTTAAGTGCTTTCTGAGACCTGCAAGGGTCAGCCCTGAAATGCTGTACTCTATAAATCATTCCATGCGTATCTGATAGATGCGAGTGCATCATAACATTAACAAATATTGATTTGTTTATCATTTGCAACTGTTTATAGCTAAAGAGCAGACTTTGTAACATCTGTAGTGAGAAGAAACTTTAATCTGTGAGAATGCAGAGGAGAAGCTGCCTCGGCTGCAGGAGAAAAGAGCAGCCAGTGTTATTCTGTCACCCGACTGCCTGCTCAGTGTACATGTTACAGTCACATTATGAAACCAGTTATTTCACAAAATGACTAAAATTTTCAGGCATTTCAGGAAACAACTTGTATCGCTGCTCAGAACCACGGCGAAACCCTGCATTACGGGTGCTCCGTTGAATCGCGGCTACGAGAAGGCAAGAGCAGAGCCTGCAGAGGGTACCGGCACGAGGACGTAAATGCTGCAGGACAAAGCTTTAGTCGGAGACCCAAGGATGGGTGCTCTTCCCCCTCCCAGGGCAGCCTCCCCGGCCTGGCATGGCACAGCTCTGCCACGCCACGCGGAGCCTGGCACCAGGGATGGGCACCGCTGCCCTTCCCAGACGGCCATCGGGCAGGCTCTGGCAGGAGCCGTGCCCCCCCCACCTGCCCACCACCATGGGCGGGGGTTAACAAACATGGCAGGTCACAAAATGACTGGATGTAGAACTCAATCCGTGGAACATTTTATATAAAAGTCCCAGGAGACGCAACAAGGACACACACTGTGCGATACCTCTTGCCTGCTAACACCGCTGAGGGCCACAACACACTCAAGCCCAGGTTTCTGGCCAAAAGCAGTGACATAGGTGTAAGACTTAGGTGTAAGGCTCAGCCCTGTCTGGAGGGCACAGAGCATCGTGATCGTCACCGGCCCACCACCGACCACCAGAGCCCAGGTGTCATCACACCCTGCGAGGTTATAGACCCGACAAAACATGGCAACATCAACTGTTCCGTATTTTCCTTAGCTTAATATTCTACAGCAGGTTGTAAATGCAGCAAAGACACCTGAAGCAACAGGTGCAGGTTTGAAAAAACTACAATAAAAATCTCATTAACCTAATGAGGGAGACAAACTATCTGGAAAATCTCTTCCTGATGCTTTAAATCATTAGATATTAGGGAAAAACCCAAACTTTTTCATTAAGCAACTACAATAAAAACTGGGTTGTTTTCTCTCCCCACCTTCTTTTTTAAATAGCACAACTCTTTGCTTTTATTTATTTTGGGAACTTGACAGGCTCAATAACCAATTTCCATGCAGAACCACCCACCATTCACATCTCGGAAAGCTAATGAAGTGTAATAAAATTGCCCCAGGAGACACGTCTATGGAGACACGCACAAACTTTTCAGGAGAATACTAACTGTGATTTCTTCAGGTGGGAAAGTAGAATTATGTAAGATAAATAAAAACAAAATCAAATAAACACCACCCATCAATAGCGAAACTCAGTTTGCAAAGGCCGGGCACCTTCTTTCCCGTGCAGCAGTCAGCATCAGCTTCTACTATGGGTTAAAAAAAACTTCTCAGCTTCCCATATAGGAAACAGGGTGAACAGTAACAACACCAGATTAAACAGTACCGCACCAAACAGCAGCCAACAACCTGTAACACGCAGGGAAATAAAACCAACCATTCAGATAAAGGGCATGGACACAGCATCTCTTACCCAAGGGTTCCCCAAGTGCTTCTCAGGGGCTGCATTCCCACCGATATGGAAATTTTTCTCCCGGCTGAGTATCACACCGTGACACTTCCCATCACAAAATGCTGGAGAGCGGGTCTCTCAAACAGAAGGGTTTGAGAAAACGTCACCCTCTCACAATAACAAACTCTGTTAAACTGAAACTCATGGAGATATCCGTGTGCACATGTCCTCATTCACCAAAGCTTTAGGTAGCTCCAAATTTGGTTATTTCCCTGGGAGAAGGTTATGCTGTATTTGCAATGATACTTATTTGCAGATAAGCACTGGTAAATTTGCTAAATCCAGGTGTTTTAGGAATCTGTTCTTCAAGTTTAGTGGAACTGAGTCCTCAAAACCTAAACCATTCTTGTAGTAAAACAACTAAACCAAGTACTGCTGAAACCCAGAGCAAAATCTGGAAGTGCCATAAAGCAGAAGCAGCACCAGTCCCCCCGTCCAGCTGGCATCTCCAGCGAGAGCATCCACGGGCTTCCAAGGAACAGAATTAAATCTTGGTTTACATGTGAATAGCAAAGTTAGATCATGTCGAGACGATCTATCTCAAGCCCTATCTGCTCATGAAAAAACTTCATTCTTCTTGGGGGAATGGCAGTGCGAGCCCAAAAATAACTACTGCCGTCTCAGACAACGAGAGTTCGGCTGCGCTGCCTTGCGAGGGACCGTGGGCATCCTCAGGATTTACGCAGGAGTTACAAGCAGCACATTCAAAACCATGGGGTTCCAGGCTGGAAAGTGATAATACTGGAACTGGCTTAATATCCCAGAATTACGGCATCGTTGCTCGGCGTGTGTTTGTTCAGAAAAGCTGCTCCTCACTTAAACCCTTTGCTTCCCAGGAACGATCTGTACCTGCTAGAAGCTCAGCACTTTCCCTTGGGCAGCTCCTGCTCGTTTTAAAGCTTCTCCTTCCCAACCCACACCAGACACAGTCACCGTAAGAACACATTCACCAACTGGCTGCACGTGGAGTGGGCAGCACGAAGAGCTGGCTCTGCATCCGAGCCGAACCCCAAGCAGAACTGAGATTAGTTTTTCCCTTGGAGGCAAAGGAATTGTTAATGGCACGACATGTGCTGGTGGCAAAGCGGTCAGGAGCAGGCACCAGCTCCAGCCTGCGCCGGAGCCGGGGCTGAAGGAGCCATGCTCGGCCGGGCAGCGTTCAGCCCCGCAGCCGCAGCACCGCTGCTGTGCACAGAGTATCGCTCCAGCACAGAAGAGGAAACTCAGCAAGACCCTCTCTTACCAATTACAGGTCGTCAATATTGACTATCTGAGGGATTTCCATGCTCAGGAAGCAAATTAGAAACTCAATACCTGAACTATTCCTAAATGCAGTTATCAACTTCAGAGTTTTATCTCATAAAACCAATTCAGCTTAGAGTTTAATTCTATTAAATTAGGGCTTAGAAATAAGATTTGCTCTGAGAATGAATGCATCATTAGTTTTAAAATGCAATATCTTGAAACCCAAAATGTGCAGCATTACAGTTTGAAGAACAAATGAGTAGAGATGGCACCCAAATGTACTTCTCCCTAAATATATTTACCAGCGTTGGAAAAATCCATCGGCTCATTAGGACAGCAAGTCTTTTGGTGTGCGGGACATCCCCCTTCTTTAGGGAACGATAATCCTCTTGTGTCTCTCCTTGGCACAAGTTTTTCCTTTGTTCTTAAAACCTTCTTATTTCAGCAGCTGACAGAGAAAAAAGAATCAGCATCCTCTTTCTTAATAAAAATGCCACAATGAGATCCTGTCGGGCTTGTGCCAGGCGTGTCAAAGGAGCAGGGACTAATATAGGAAACCTCAAGAACTCCCCGTTTTGTGCAAGTTACAGTATATGGAAGAGTCATGTAGGGCTGTTTTTTTAAATCAGGCTTCCAATACATGAAAAGCACCCTTCCATGGGGTGCATGTAATCTCTGAATAGGGCCCTTAGTTTCCTGTGGTATTGTATTAAAACTGATGTTTGATACAATAATGCAGGGATAGAATATGCTCAGAAGAGGACAAGGTAGCCCAACGGTGTCTGTCCCCCTGCATTACAAACCGCTGCGTGCTCTTTCATGCCGTACTGGCCAAACCGATGCAAGTCCAAGGCATACCTGCAGTATTACAATTAGATGATTCAAAGTTAGGGAAAAATAGAAGGAAAAAGGCAAACGCCACACCAAAGACACCAGAAATCTTAAACAGCAAGAAGATATTCCGGTGATACACTTCTCACCGTCTTTTTTTATTCCAGGTGCGGTATTTCAGATGGCCCAGTGAAAACAGCAGGCTCCTCTTCAGGCCTGGCCACACACTTTGCATTTAAAAAAGCTCCTTTTTCAACAGAAAATAATTCTGTCTCCAAACAGTATTGCAGAGTAAGTTAGCAAACTCTGTGGTGTTGCTATAGCATCACAAAATAACTGGTAGTCCAGTGTCTCTCGCACCAAAAGGCTAGGTTAAAGCTTTTAAAGATGTATTACAATCTGTGTTAATTTGCCATTTTTACTCAAGCAGACTATAACAGTTTTGCTATTATTAGAAGTACAAAAATAAAACCAATTTAAATGATCTAATTACAATTTTTGGTAGCAGAAGAGTCATATGGAACAACACAATTGACTCTATAGAGCCTAAAATACTTACCAGTAAGTATTTTAATACAACAATTCATTTGAAAATGCATGCAAAGCTGTGAAAGTAAAAAGAAAAGGATGAAATTATCTACATCCATCTCATTAGCTACGCAGCAGCTCTGTGGGATGTTGCCCACACCATCACTCCCCTTCAGCCAGGATCTGATTTTACAATATTGAGTGAATTCTCATGTTCATAAATCAGTCAGGGAAGTACACTGTAGTCAGATGTTTGTACCTCGCCATAGGATTTTCCTCTGCTTTAATTTTTAAATTATATTTAGAACAAAACAGTCCTTGTGTTTTACAGGCATAAAAGTCTTCACCTTTCCCTTTCATATTCCATCTTCAAAAGCAGCGAGCACTCATCCTGTGTGCCAGGCAATGTACTGCAAAATATTTTATAGTTTTGCTCCAATCCGTATTTGCTTTCACTTGGTTTTCATTGAGCAGAATGACTCTATCTGTTCCTAGCAGTGAAACAGAACAGCTCAGCCGAGATGCTACAGGGGTGCTGACATTTGGAACGCTATTTCCAGTCCTATTTTACATATGCTTTCAAAATTTGTCTTATGAAAAATAAAAAATCAGTTAGGAGATGGGCTTATTGGTGTCTCTGGCAATGGAGGTGACCTACTTTCAGCCATAAAGATTGGGAAAACTGCACTGCTGTTGGCAGCAAAGTTAAAGGAAGGAAAGAGTCAACATCGAGACCTGCGCAAATGCCCGGGGAAGAAAAATTCAACCTGGAAGGGCGCACTGGGGAGAGAGGTTGTGCCAGCCCAGCGCCTCTGCAGCACTGCGTCACGGCCGGGCGCGGGGAACGGACCAGCTGCGCTGGGTTCCCTCTCTCCAGCAGACTCCCAGGAAATACCCGGACATCACCTTTTTTCCTGGCTACTTGTAACACNCAGAAAAACAGCTGGGAAACAACACGGCTTCCTGAGGGTAGCCTAAGAGTGAATATTATCTTACGTATCTTTTAATGACGCACTTTACAAAAATCCAGAATGAGAGAAAAGGAAACAGAAGGGGGGAACACGACCCCAAAATTTTTCCAAAAGGGAACTGATTCTTTGAAAAGAAAACTAATTAGAATGAATCAAGACACTACTTAAGAGGAGAGATTAAAGGAAAAAGAAAAAAAAGCTCTTAAGGTTATTAAAAATGACTATAACTGTGGATAAAGCAACAACTATAAACTCCTCATTGATACTTTATATTTTGTGTGGTTCTTGCTGCCTATAAACAAATTGTAAAAGATGGCAACAGCTAATTTAAAAAATAAAAAGCGAAGTGTTGCGGCAGAGTCTAAATTGAGTCTGACAGTCAAGGTCACATAACTTTTCACTTTTATTTAAGACATTGCCTTGATTACTGAAAAATATTGCAAGATATATATACACACAAATCTAGTGTCAGGCTAGCCAGCCTTTGAGGACTGCGTCGATGGCTTCTTGTCCACTGCTTTAAAAGGAACAACCGCAATAATTTTTTAAATTGCCAAATGTTGAGTAATTATCAAATTACAGAAAACGGTCAGAAATCATCGATATAATTTTTTGAATTACGTTTCCAGTCTAAGCAGTATGTCCTAACCAGTCCCGTTATGCCTACATAAATTTAAATTATTTCTGGAAATTTAAAAAAAAATGTTTGCTGCTGTATTTCACATAGATACGAAAGCTTTCATTATACCTTTGATTTATTTTAATTGTATTTATATTGTTCTAGTCCTTTTACTGCAAACTTTGAGCAAAAATGTTAAATCTAGTTCTACAATTCATTATCTGTGAAGAAAATGAGTTGAGCCTGCAATACGTGTTGCCAGCACCGCAGGATCAGATGAAGCGTACAAGATCTCTCGTCTAACGCAACCGTTCTCATGGGCCCATTAGAGTCTTTATAGGTGGATCTCACTTATAGCTTTGTTTAAGAGAAAAAAAATACAGATTCTGAAGAGAACTGGAGCCTATTTGATGTTCAGCCGCTATTGTCTCCCAGGCAGACCTGAATGAAAGCTTGGAATTAAACAGCCTTTGAATCTAGTTTTCATGGTGATCATTGCAAGTGATATAAAATAAAACAACCTGGCTCACACTTCCCGGCTTTCAGAGCCAGCTGCCACATTTCCCCTCATTCATATACATTCAAAGTTTACAAAACTAGGATAGAATTTTGTCACAGAATTTTTACAAATTAAAGGCAATACTCAGCCATTTTCTTCTCCTTTGTAAAAATTGCTTTCCGGGTCCTGCAGCTTTCCTCCTTTCTCCCTTACTGCAGTGCACGAGCATCTTCAAATATTCGCATCTGCCCTAGTCTTTGCGAAACTACTTCTGGAGTCACTAATATATACTTCAACGAGGAAACAAAAAAAAGGTCACCAATATTTTAATGCTATGTAAACATTTCCCATGAAATAACAGGGACTGCCTGATGCAGGAGGAAGGGTTGGTTTCCCCATATTACAAATATGAAACCAAAGCGCGAAGGCACAAAAAAGCTTCTTCAAGCACAGGGCTAACCTGAAGTGGACTTAGACCGGCTGATTATTAAGTTAAGAGTGTTAATTCAGACTCCTCCATCAGCACAACCTGTGGGTCCTCACCATACTTCCTCACCATTAGCTTCACTCCAGGCTCTCATCGTCTCCATCCACCGAGTTCCCACGCAGTCCTGCGCAAATCACTTTGCCTCAGTGCCCCACTTACACGAGGGGGAAAAACGGTCTGAATCCTAAAGGTACAGGAGGATTAACCATGGAACGGATGAGAACTCCGTGGGATCCTCAGGGGACAGATGCTAGAGAGGTGCTAAATATCACTATCATCAAAATTATTGCTCTGTTTCACGTCTGCCACATGATCTGCCTTTGGAACCCACATTTTATCCTTTCTCATGATTTTAGCAATCCCCTACATACAATTTTCTTGGGATAAAATTTGTACCTGCTATAAATTATGAAAACGGTCTTACTTTTTAAAATTACACCAATATATCAATCCATAACAGTAGCAGTATTATTACCAATAATAATTGTTATTCTTATTACTAAAAAGTGAACCTAGATCTGAAGACACAGGGAGTAAATATCCTGCAAACACTGCAGCTGCGTGTCTCCCTCTTTCAAACTGCCGTTGCATCACTTTTCTTGTCATTTGAAGCGGTATCCTTTGAGGAGGTGCATTTAATATTTTTTGGTAACTGTGTTTAGGTAGTGCTTTTTGGCATTTGAGAAGATTATTTTAAAATGGGATCATGAAAAAAAAACACTCAGGTAAAATAACATGTCATGCTAGGCTCATTATACTAAATGTATTGCACAGCTTTAGTATTTTACCTCTGCTATTTTTTGCACCAAGGCACATCGACTCATTCTTACTCAGTAGTGTTTCTACTAATTGCAGCAAGTTTCAGAACACAAATCTGTTGCACACGGGGTAAGTGGATTCAGAGCGGACCCGGGCGCAGGAGATGAAGACGTGGAAGCATGGCAGCGGAGGGAAGATGGGTGGTGGCCAAGGGCTCTGGGTCCCTGCGGCTCCGGCCAGGCCCTGCCTTTCCAGGCTCTCGGGCAGGGACGCGGTCCCCATCACTGCAGGGAACAGGAACAGCCTTCCCTATTCCTGCAGTTTACCTTTATTCCCCGTTAGGTCGGGGAATGCCTAAAATCCTGCGGAAATATTGCAAAAAATAAGGTGAAGCCACTTCCCCTGCTATGGCGACTGATTTGTTTTTAAATGGCCACCGTCCTCCGAAACACACAAGCCTATGTACGTCCGGCGTGAAACACGGCGCAGGAGGTTACGTCCCCAGGGAACGTGGAAAAGCCTGGAAACGCAGGAGGCTCCGAGGTGTCCCCCGGCCCGGTGGGCACCGAGCGACCGACACGGCACGGGGAGCCGCCGCCAACAAAGCACTGCCTGCAGCCAGCCCACGGAGCCATCAGAGCGGGCTGCTCACCGCCTTGTTCGGATGAAGGCGAGATACATTAAGAGGAATGAAAGAGGAAAGGAGCAGAGTTATAAAAAGAAAAGGAGAAATCATAAATTAAAACAGAGAGACAAAAAGCTCTGCTGAAAATTTTTTTTTTTCTGTGCAAAGCAATAGTGGGAAAAGCATTAAGCGTTACTCCGTTTCTTCATCTAATGACACAGAAAAAAGTCTTTTCTGCAAATAATTCAAGTAAACAATCTCCAGAAAGCATGAACAACAATACCAAATTTCTTGAAATTAGCCAGGCTCACAGAATCAGCAGGCTATTATTGCTGCTTGGAGGCTGCGCCTCCAAAACCGTGGACGAGGCAATTTGTGGACGAGGGGGGGGAAAGGAGAAAAGGGCAGAAAAAACAGCCCCTTCTTTCTCCATTATGGTTTACCTGGAATTTAGTTCACTGTAAATTCCACTCTGAAGGGAAAAAACCCTATGACAAACTCACCTTGGCTAAATATCGTTTGCTGATTTATAACAAAGATCTGATCCACTTTAACTTGCTAAACACTTTGTCACCGTTTCATATGCACCACTTCCAAAGAAGGGAAAAATAAAGGAGAGATTTTTAGGTCAAATGATTAAGGAGAAAAGGGATTTAAACCAACAATTTTTTTAAAGTTCTAATTGTTTGCTTATTGACACCAATTTACATGGAGCCACTTAGTGAATAAAGGTTTTCACAGTACATGGCACTTCTTTATGTCAGTTTTTAGCCATCATGTCACAGCCTGGCTTGAAAAGAAGAAATGCTGAAAACTCGTAGGCCAGAAATGAACAGCCTATTAAGATCTGAAAAGCTGTCATCCCCACTGAAAAGACTTGCGTCAGCCACTGAGGATATATTTTAAACCGCCTGTCCGCAAGAAAACTTTAATAATGCAGCCTTGCTCTAATGTCTTGTGAGAGGAGAGGCAATTTTACTTCTTCTATTAACCCAACGTGATTACAATGGCTTATTTCATGGAATATTAAGTTCAAATTCTGCTCCCTGGGAGGACAATAAAAAAAAGAGTGTGCTTATGACATTGCCCGAAATAGCCACAAGGACCGCAACTCCTTGGTGCTTTTAATGCATCCAAGCAGTAATCCACCTTAATTTGCTAATGGTTAAGTAAATTAGCAACAAAATAATAAAATACAAAAAGGTATCAACACAGGAGTAAAACGCTTTCCTCTAAAAAATATTAAAATAACAAAATGATGTTTTCGTAAGGATTGCAGTGGCCTTTCAATCCTCTCCCTGCCCCCCCAGCCACCCCCCCGCCAATTCAGGGGAAAAATAAACTCCTTGTGTCGGACGGGCTTTCGCCATGAGGCAATCGCAAGCAAAGCGGTTTGTGCTGAGACCACAGCTGGGACGGCTTTGTGCAAATGGAACCGTTAATAACTGCCTGGGAGCGACAAACACTTTCCAAACTACCTGAACTATCCCTGCACGGACACCGGGCAAATGGTTTCCCCAAAGAAGTGGGCGCCCAGGCAGGGGGATGGTCGCTGCCGGCAGCCGGTGCCTCCGGACCGCGGGCATCCCTGTGCCAACCGGTGCCACCACCGCAGAGCATCCCTGCAGGGCTGCATCCCCCCGCCCTGAGACCCCCGCCAGTCCCTAACTCCAGGCGGAGGGTATTTGGAAAGCACTGGGATTATTGGCAAGTAAATCCAGCAACACCCAGTCAGGTGGGTGACATCCACCGGGAACCCTCTGAAAACCCAGGGCTGCGGGCGCGGGCGGCTGCTCTGCCAGGGGCTCCTCCAGCCGCCCCAGGCAGAACCAGGAGGGATGTTTGCTGGTGGGCAGAACCCTGCCCTCTTCTCTAACACACACAGGTACAGGCCTGAACAAGCGCTTAAAAATTAAAATCGGGTCACCGGCATTAGTAATTTCGGTCTTGACAGAGTATAAAATTTAAAGGCCGGTGAAGCAGGCTGCCCGGCCACCTGCTCTGTCCCAGGCAGCGACACGGTAACCACGTCTCGCTCCATTCCCCCACGCTTGGCAGCCAAATTCCCCATCCTGCCGGGAAAGGAGGGAAACGTGCTCGGCTGCGAGCGGCCGCTGGGCACCTCCAATCCCGGCAGGAAGCGCAGGCAGGAGAAAACCCTCACCGACACGACGTTTTGTTTTCAAACTGATGTCGGATGCAGAGGAGAACTCCGTTACCCATTCCTTCCTTCTTGCACTGCCTTCCTACAACTTCTCTCTTTTTTTTTCCCCCAATATGGAAAAGGAAATAATTTTTTCATTTAAAAAAAATATAGTATGCAAATGGCCAGTGAAATTATAAATAGCCACCATTAATTTCTTCTACCTAGTTCAACAATTCCAAAACAAAGAGGGGAACTTAAATAAATACATTTAAAATCGCCTGCTGTGTAATAGTAAAGAGACTCCATAAAACTAGAATAATATTTATTTCTTCTTTTCGTAACAGCTCCCTGTTTTATTAGGCCCGTGTTCCACAGCAATCTGATAAGAAGGAGCGAGGCTAAATGGCAAATGGCAAACATCCCAAATCGCAACCTGATGTATTTCCACAGCCCTGACCTTCAGATAAAAATCGTGCAGAAATCTGCAAACCCACCAAATATGCAGCACCACATGCTTCCAGCGTTTTCAGACACAACAGTCGGGGGCAAAAAAAAAAAAAAGACAGAAAAAAAGAAAGGAAAGAAGGGCGTGCTATTTCAAGCCTTTAGCCTTCCCCTCCCTTAGAATTTAAGGATTATGCCCCTGTACGGCACGTACGAGGGTGCAGACAGACAGACACCTTCAAACCGAATGGTTTCTCACATCCACAGAGGGTATGCGGGCTTATAACTGCCTATCTGTGGATATCAGGGAAACATATTATATATAAAGAATATATCCCACTGCTATATTATACGTATATTTCAGAAAATACTTCAAACAGCAAAAAATTTTGCACTGTGAAATTAGCTAAAATTATGACAACTGCAAGAAAAAAATTATACGAGCAAAATTTGGGTCTGGTGGAAGAACTCTTTGATGTCTGGATTCCAATTTAACCCCGACTGAGTTCTAAGAATCAAATGAACAAAGTATATCATACACCCCAAGTCTGCTTGTCAGTGCTAGTCATCATTTTTATTTTATTCTTTCCAGCCACATGTATTTACAAGACCCTGTTCTGACATTTCCTCCCTCCTCACTGGAGACGGCTAGTTGCCAAACACATTTACGACACAGTCCAACTCTGTATTTATTTATTCATTAAAACACATGCATTAGTATCAATAAATATGTATAACAATATTTCCTTCACATTGCCGTATAGATTCCTTCCGCAGTCGTGTCTCTAGGTTGGGTGCTGTGTGGTAAACACACAGAAATATGAGCACATCTCATATTTGAAAAATATTTTTAGTCAAAAGACTGTGTCACAAACACTGCGTCTGTACCTATATAAATATACACCGTGGCTGGGGACAGCAGTGCGTTTACTGAATAAGACTATAGGTGAATAATAAAACCCTGCTTAAATACAGCCTAATATTTTCAGTATCAGTGCACCAAGGTGACTGTCGATGGCATGCATTAGGGAACATCACCTTTATTTTATACAGGGGCGTCAGCATGAAGTCTCTATGAACCGTACATATCACAGGCTGAATAAATAGCATAATCCCTATCATTTGTGTGTTTTGCATATAAAAAAACACTTTTTCTTCAGGTACTGAGCCACCGCATCCTATAAACCTGAACCGAGCTTCAGGATTTTTGAAGCGCTTGTAAAACATTAATAATATATCTAGGTTGTTTAAAGAATATTTCCAAATAACATGAAATATTTAGTCCGTCCCCCCCATCTCCACCCTCAACACTACCACCACCATAAAAAGATAAGATTTATCATGAAATGTTTGAGGGATAATCAGCCATTTTTGGCCAATATATTTTAATATTTATATACCTGACATAGCTGAATATAAATGATACATCATGATTTTCCATAGTGCATGGAATTTATACAATTAACTGAGTGATCCAATGGCTTTAGGGCACACAAGGTGCAAACAATGTTACAGTGGTTGGCTGATTATTGTTATAAATCTTACAAACCATAAAGACATTTAGGTGCATTTTGTTTACAGCATTTATTTTCAAATATTATATACAACAATATTATTTATCATTAAAAGAGTTACACTTTCCTAGTGTATTTACTTCATGAGCTATATTTATAGAACTATTTAAAAAATACAGCTTCAAAATATATGTCTGAAACAGGCAGTAAAATTTGGTCATTTCCAAGTTATTTCTAAAGATTACGTTTTTTCATTCTAAAATAGAGAAAACATTTAAACATTACCTGTATCTGAAATTTCTACTTTAGAAACCCACTTAGGCTAAGAAATCCATTTTAGTCAGCTGCACCCCGCACCCCCATAACCGCGCACGTGTGCTTCCACAGCACAGCGCATCCATCCCCCCGGCTCCCCTCGGCAGCGCAGGAGGTGCAGCCTGCTCCCCCGCAGCAAGCTCCTTCCATACCGCTTCTCAGCTCTACTTTAAAAACCCAAACCACGCACTTTGAAAAGCTTAATCTACAATTTCAGAGAGAAAAACATTTACAAATACGCAGCCCTGGATTTTACAATATGAATATGTATTTTTCCTGGAAAGAGCTACGTCCCCTGCCTCCCTATTTCTATGACATATAGATGCAGGAGTACTGAGCATGTATACTTACAAATAAAAATTCCCCCAAATGTTCCCAAATGGTTAGAATCTCCTAGTATTGTTTCAATTATTTTCATTTGGGTTTGCATGGGATTTGAAACGCCGTAGCCCCAGTATGTGAAATTTGAACCACAAACGGTCCTGAGCGAGCCCTGGCAGTGGTGGGGTTGTCCACCCGTTAGCGAAAGGGACCCGAGCGCTGCAGCTGCTTATCAAATCAGTTTTATGTTTCTGAAATGAGTTCCTGCTGCTGAGCCTGAATTCATAGACAGGCAGGGGAAAAAAAAAAAAAATAGATTGATCTAGCCCAAAACAAAACCTCAGAAAACCCATCTAGGGTACTGTCTCTTTGTGCACGTATAGAGACAGATGGGTATATTTGTTTTATACCTATGGAAACACGACATGCCGATTACACGTACGTGTGTGTACTGCATAGAAAAGCCCTGCAAAAAACCCACGTTACAAAGCCATATACGTTCTTGCTGCAGTTTTGCTTGTTTTACCAGAAGTAAACGAGTACTTTCCCTTTTTGCTGCCCTTTTTGCAGCACTGGCAATCAGCTTAATTTCTGATATTTTTCCATTCAGGAGGCACACGCATCGCTTGCCGAGCACAATCCCATTTTTTCTTAAATTTACATTTTTTTCTTCAGCTAAACCGATCGGAGAAATAAAATAAAGCAAGCACAATTTTGCTGCCTACTGTCCGTTTCCACATGAATATAACACCAGCCCAGTGAGTTACCCAGAATTTGCTTTTTTCTTCAGTACTTACTGGCCTGCTTAATGGTTTCTTTCTAATGTACTTAAAATATAGAAGCAGGGAACAGAAACGTGGAAACGTACAGAAATGTCTGTTGACTTCAGGCATCGGAAGCGTTTTGTTGCAAATTCGAAGGTGCTAAAATCTCATCAATGAGTGGGAAACAGTGCTAAATACAAGCTCTGCTAACTTTATTTTTAATGATGACTTTAAAAAACAGGGATCAGCGAGGTGAATGTAAAAACTGTTAATCTTAAATTTCTACAAACCCAAGTGTCAGGGCAAACATGTATGGTGCATCAAGCATAACAAGATGAAAACGAGGAGGTGTTGGCGAGGAGGGGGTCCGAGACACTTGCTTTTCTTGAATCCCTCTGAATACATTTCACAATTCATCAGTTTTTGTCTTTCCTGCCACGAGTGAGGACAATCAGACCAGACACCCATTAGATTTTTCATGCAATTTTTTTTTTTCTTGTTCATGACATGTTGGCAGGGAGGATGGCAATTCTGAAATCTTACCAAATGAGAAAAATGTCAGAAACTGAACTGACAGCTAGTGGTTACTATGGTGATAGGTGATATTGAAAAAAAAAAAATAAAATACGACTCAGTTAATTCAAAAGGAATCAAGTTCAGTATTTTTAAGCCAGTTGATATAGATGAAAACTTAATCCCGATACTGGGATGTTATCTTGTTTTAGCTACGAGCCAAAGAAACCATTTGCTTGATTAGATAATTAACCAGATACAACCAAATATACACTGAAAATTATAGTTCAAACAAAAGTAAAAAAAATATTAATGAGATGTTCATAAAAAAGAAACAGTCATGTTAGGAAAAAAAGCAGATTAGGAATAATATGCTGCCTGTACGAGTAACCCAGAATTTTCCTCTCCGTAATCACAGTTACCTACGCGGGTCCAGCTCTCTCCCATCAGTTTGGAGAGCGAAAGCGTAGTTTCATTCAGTGACAAAGACAAATCAGCTGGAAGGTAAGGAAAGCTGCTGACTGATGGCTTCAATAGACAGACGGCTGCGCAGGCAAGTTCGGCAGGAACCTGAATATCTCCATATTTGTGTTTATGTATTTTATGGGCTTTTTAAAAATTCCCAAGGGAGCTATTTCTGGGGCCAAAATAACGCGAGATCTGGTGTTCTCATGGTACTTCCATCGAGGAATTGAAATACTAAAATACCATGAGAACATCAGATCTCGTGTTATTTCGGCTGCATTAATGGTTCCCTTAGGTATTAACAAAGCCCACGAAAAACAAACACAAATATTTGAGGCAGAAATATAAATGCTAGAATATCCGTCGCTCCCCAACAGAAACCCCGTACAGCACACACACAAAAAAAAATCTGCCTTTCTCTTTTTTGAGCTCACCCCTTGAAAGCAAAAATTGTATAACTACACACATTAAAAATTAATATTCTATTAAAATAATTTGGCAATCACTGCTATGTTTCTGGTAGAAATCTAGTTTGTTTCCTAACAGTCCTTGAGGAAGATTATCTCGATACAAATGCATGCGAGGTTCTAGGGATATTTTAACGAGAAAACACTTTTGAATGCAAAGGTCTCCCAAATAATTTGAATTTGGAGCGTGCTGCCTAGGTGGACATGTCCGGGGCGGTGAATGGAAGTGCACGTGAGACAAAAGGTGGCCCTGGCGTCTCGGGAGTCCGACGCCTTTCCCTATCCCTTTATTGAAGCTGGGTCGCCACACAGTCAGAGAGAGACATTGGAAACATTACAAGAAATGGGGTCCTTCCAGCACTGCGAGTTAGCAGGCAGGCGCGGGCTTCTTATTTATAACAACCAGTTGGTGTTTAATGGGCAGGAGGAGGAGGAGGAGGAGGGGATGGCGGCCCCGCGCCGCGCAGGCGACAGCGCCATCTGCCGGGGGAGGGGGGCCAGCAGCGCGCCGGGACACGGACGGGCAAGCGCCCGCGCCCGCCCTCGGCACCGCACGAAAAGAACACGAAAAAATAAAAAAACCACCCCAAACTTGTCCCTGACACATCCACGTGCCCCTCCCCCGCCCCCCATCATCTTCCTCCCCAGTTCCCAGGCGAAGGCTCCTCGCCCGCCGGGCCTGCAGAGCGGAGGGCCTGCGCCCACCCGAGCAGCCCCCCGGGGCACGGCGGGGCCCGGCTGGGCTCCCCGGGGTCCCCTCGGTCACCCCGAGGTGTCCCAGGCGCTGCAGGAGGAGTTGCCGCAGGCACCAAACCTGCTGCTCTCGCATCACTTGGGCGCTGTTGGGCCCCCCATTGGGC
>Ga0065711_1001640_pt1 | contig 41295 bp, 21 predicted proteins | sample Hoacrofraction12_FD_59098 | JGI IMG/M metagenome (GOLD analysis project Ga0065711, IMG submission 59098) | Hoatzin crop microbial communities from Cojedes, Venezuela - Epithelial fraction 12 v2 (version 2) | ecosystem: Host-associated > Birds > Digestive system > Esophagus > Crop | place...
TGAAGATATTCAAGACCCGCCTGGACAAGGTCCTGTGCAGCCTGCTGTAGGTGACCCTGCTTCGGCAGGGGAGTTGGACTAGATGACCCACAGAGGTCCCTTCCAACCCCTAACATTCTGTGATTCTGTGTGATTCTGTGTAAATTTCCAGCCTCTGCCTCTGAACACTGGAGCCTTGCCTGCTTACTGACTCCAACTTGGATTTTGTCCTTTGTAGCCAGCAAGTAATATTTCATCCGGTTTTCCATACTTCAAGAAGGGAAAGGATTGAGCAGGATACTCCATACTACCTCACTTCAATATAATGTTTAAAGTAAAAAACTTCATTAAAACAATGCTGTTTCTATTAAACCATTTCTCTGTGCACAGGTTCTAACTCACAGGAGACCAATTCCTTCTGTCCTTCCCAGTGGCCTAATCCATATACAGAAACGATGTAACTTCACTCAAATGAGCAGTCCCACTAACTGGAAGTGTAACTGCGTGAAGGACTGGCTGGAGTTTTAGCCTATAAATCTCACACTGAGACATTACAAACTCTCAAAGCCTTTCTTAAAAAAAAAAAACACAATAAAACCTGAATGAAACTATGGCTTGGCTTTCATTCTCTGCTTCATTCTTGGAATAATGTCAGCATGGTATTACGCTGGTATAACTTTGGTATTACCACCTTGGCTGTGAAGCATGGGGAAATGGACAAGCAATAATTTCATTCCTTTTTTTTTCTTCCTCAGAGAAAATGGTACAAAGTGGGCACTGTGGGTTGTTACCTGCATAATTCACAGAATCACAGAATGTTTGGGGTTGGAAGGGACCTCTGTGGGTCATCTAGTCCAAACCACTGGGGGGAATGATGTGACTAGGAAAGATCATGGGGAAGCTGTGAGCAGGCACTAATTAGTGCCTAATTTCTGCCACAGCCAGAAGTCGCAGGGGCTTAGAAGAAACAAAGCCAGAGCATACGACCTGTTCTGCAGTAGGCTGCCAACAAAGCAGGAAAGGAAAACCCACTGATTACTGAACTATGAAATAACAGCAAATCTTTCAGACTGCAGATGATGGTTCACTTCTTTTACACATGGTCCCACAAGCACCACAGATTTTTAAGCAGGTACATGTTAAAAGCATGTTCACCCCTTCACTATCGGGAAGAATTGTTGAATAACATTTTTAACAATTAAAGCAGAGCTTTAGATAGGTTGAAGAAGTAGAATGTAAAGAATGCTTTAATTACTGTTCTCAGAAGGAAGGACACAGATCATTAAGTTCTCCTCTTGGCATCAAAGCTGGTGTGCAGATGCCAGGCAGAAACACAACATATACAAAACGACCTGCATTTTTTGGATCTCTGTGAAAACATGTATTTGATGTATTCTAACTACATCCTTGCCTAAGAGGAGGTATCAGGTCTCCTTCTCACCGAGCTCTTCTAGGGTTGACAGCAGTAAAGCATGAGCACTGCCATGGGCAGATCACAGACCTCATCAGAACAGGGACTTCATCTGTTGAACCGACACAGCAGTCCATCAAAACGGCTATCCAAATGCTGTCTTTGCTCTGACAATACATTTATCAGACTAGAAATGCCTTTTTTTAGGACTAACACCTCAACAGCTGGCTTGGCCAAAAGCACTACTGCCCTACTCCTGCTGTACAAGCCTCATGGAATAATAATAAATACACCATGATTCAGAGAACCAAAAACCCAAGTGCGCTTCTCATGAACAAAGCTAAGTAACTATTCATCAAAAAATGTAAAAGTTACTCTCTAACATGAAAGTAACCATGGCATTCAATACTATAAGCAGTTCTATATAGTCTCAACCTGAAAGACTCCTGCCAAAATAAACAGGTGTAATCCAAAGAATATCAATTTGAATCAAAGCCTTCCAACGAAATGTTTGGTAACTGGCAACACAAATCTGAGATGAGTAACAACAAAGCAGATGTTTCTCATCTATATGTTGCCAGCACAACCAAATGCACTACATGCTTGTTTAGAAATTAGAGCTGGTTCTTCTTCAGCTTTGAAATAGCGAGCTGATTACAGTTCTAACATCTTCAAATCCACTCTTTCAAGGAAGGCACCACAGTCACATTTTGGAAAACATTCAGTACTGCAAAGCTTTTTTTGGACAGTTGTTTATATTTAATGGCATAACTACAATAAAGTGTTTCTGAATTTTGTGTACTTATGTTGTGATGCTCAGTAAACTTAAGCTTGAATTCTACTGAAAGACAAACTGTATTGACAGAATTTTTGAAAATCACGGTAACTGTACTTGGTTTTTGAAATCCCACACAACACAAAATGATGGTAAAACCAGCCAGTTCTGCAAAGGCAACTGCAGTCAGAAGATGCTTATTCACTTCCTAAACAGTGTGTAACCTTTGCAGATGTACATTGCTTAGAAGTTAATGACAGCAATAAGATACTAACAAAATTAATGATGTCAGCTATATGTCAGATTTAAGGTGGGTACAGGTAGCTGTTAAGTTCACTGTGCCTGTGCTTCATGCTGGGAGGATAAAGGTTAGCTCTGGTGTGCAAGTTACACATCCACGTCAGTACAGCACTATGTCTAACCCAAGAGTAGTGCCAGACGTCGTTCTATAAACTTTGTCACAAACTGAGTCGCATGTAATTGTTAGTGGTACCTGTCAGTTGACCTTTCCAAATGATTAGAGTCCATTATCAGAAAAAAAGCAAGTAGTGTTGGATTGTCACCACACCCCTTCATACTTTGTATTCCGATTCATCCATTACTAATGCCCCTGCACCTCTCACCACTACTACTCAGTAAGGAAATAAAAAGGAAGTTCTAATTTGAAGACCCAGTGATGGAGTGGCGGGCAATTCTGGGGGTTCTGCAGTTAGCAATGAATGGAAAGGGATGCTTCACCCTTTGGGCTTCTTTCCACATAGGCGGAGAGGAGAAACAAGCCAAGTAAAAGGTCACAGGCTGATGAGCATGATGTCCTTTGCTAAAAACTGCAGGAGCAGTGGCAGCAGTGGACACGTGGTCTGTTACCTCCTTTCCACTTCTTCCAACATGGGGAAGCCGACAGGAGGGCTCTTGTGGAGGCAAAACAAAGCACTCTGCCCTCTTCCTCTTCTTCTAATTACAACTCTCCTTCCTATATGCTGATGCCTCACTGAGAGCCTACAAATGTCCCGTACCTTACCCAGCCACCCCTTCCTGTTTGCCTCTCTGGCAAGAAAGATCCAACCTATGGTTGCATTCCCACTCTCTCCCACAAAAAATGAAAGATTTTACTAGGATGCGCTGTCCATTCTGTGCTCAGCCCTGTTCCTCACAGGTTGCCATGCAGCACAAGGTAGATGAAATGCCTTGGATTTATCCCTCCCGAGGAAAGTGGTTCTGATTACAAATTCCCCTCCAGCCATCTTCTTTCGTAGCATTCCTCACTCCACTTGGTGCCTTCCGGTTTCTCCCTTCATCCTGCAGAAGGCTGTGGAGATGGTGCCACACTGTTGTACTGCTCTACAACTCTTCTACTGTTCCACTGTCTTCAAGGTATGGAGAGATTCTTTTGCCAGCATCTCAGCAAGGCTCCTGGTGTTCCCTCACTTCCAAAATGATTCAGATGGAACTCCTTTATCTGTGAAGGTGACTGCTCCCCGCAGAGCCCAAAACTGCTCTGCATACACTGGATACCTATCAGCACACTCTTGGGTACAGCTAGGTAGACAGACACGTGCACACACATAGACACATACACAAGCTGCTTCTACTTCTCCTCCATTGTTACAAGAAAACCTCTGTTTCTATGCTTGCATCTCTATTTCTTGCAAACTGTTTCTTAGAAGGTTTTAACAAGATACAGCAAGGCTTCCCCTAGAAAAGCTCATGACAGAAACATCATTGTGTACTGAGCAGAAATGGAAACTAGTCAACGTAAAGAAAGCAGAAGAAGGTGGAGGACAGGAGCAGACAAAAACACCTTTTGATTTTCTTCTTTTACTTACTCTTCGGTATTACATGCAACACCACCAGATGCATCATTTTCACTTACAAAATGTGATTTACAAACTGATTGTATCACTTAATTTTTCTGTGAATTCTGTGTTGTGGGCAAAACTAGGGAAAACTCTGAGATTACTTCCAAAATCGGCTACAAACCATTTATTTGTTTGTAACTGAACATACTAAGTATAAGGTAGGTTGGTAACACACTTAAATTGCCGCCTAACCACAACCCAAAGGCTTGAACAAGCCGTTCTCTTATTTGTGAAACTTGAATGTGAAGGTACCCACTGGCTGGCATGAAGTTTGAGATGGCAAATTCACTCAAATCAGCGAATCTTCATCAAACCCACAATAACTCCGCCATTTTCTCTTGCATTACTTCAAACTACACCAAATTGCTCCTCTTAATTGCAGCAACATGTTGACTGAAAAAACATGCTCTCTGTTTATTAAACTATGTTTATTAAATGTGGTCTATTGGATTTTTCATCTAAAGAAGGACATTTCCTATACATTTTTTACTTACCCAGGCTCTTCAATGCAAACTTTTCACAGCAGTAATTTCTTGCATCCATTACCAAAACTGCCACGTTTGCTTTTCACCCTGTATTCAGGAGGCTGAAAATACCTACCTGTACTAGAATATTTTGGACATCTTTGAGAAAACAAACAAAATCCTAATAACTCAGCTGCAGTTATATGCTGCTCACAGATGTGCTCTTAATCAATAGTTCTAAATTTTGAAACAGGGTAAACACTGTCTTTACCCACACAAGTCAGACAGAGCAAAACATTTAACATAAAACATGAACAGCAAAGTAGAAACAGATGATGCTGTGAAGAAGAAACAAAAAGCACAGTACAGTGATGTTACCTCCATTCAGACCAGACAGTGCAACTATTCAGAACATTTTCTTCCATTACTGAAGTGCTCTAACGCTTTACTTAACTGCTTTTTACGTATGTTGTCTGATAACATCACTTACCATCACATTTTTGTGTTGCCTCATTCTGTTTGTGACCAGCAGGACACTTGCACTCATAAGAACCTACTGTATTCATGCAGTTTCCTCCCTGGCAGACTCCAGGAATAGCCTGGCACTCATCAACATCTAGAAAGACAAAAAAGAAGGATTACTTGACCTAAGATACAAAATTTCATCGTGACTTTTGCTGACAGACCAAGAGTTCTGAAATTATTCTCAAAAACAACCACAGCAAACCCCAGCACCAGTCTAAGATACCACTTCAGCACCGGTCTAAGATACGGCAAAAGCAGTAACTGACTCAGACCTTCATGTGTGTTGCATCCAATTCTATATAAGCTCAAAATGTATTACATGTATTGACTTATGACTTACATAGGTTTAAATATTTAAGAAGCATACTTCAGTCATATCTGTACAATTTACTGTTGGTATTCCATGCCCTCAGATCATTCCTCATATATGGCCATTATAAAACGCAGATTCTGATTTTGAAAGGATCGCTACCTGTACATATGCACTACCCTCCTGTCCACCTTATCTAGATACGATAACTCTTGCCAGATATTCTTTCCGGACAGAACTCAAAACTACCTAAGTCAAAAAACATTGGTGCTATTCAGCCAGGAGGAGTTGTATGGCAAATGACCTGCACAACTTCATTTACTGAAGTAATAAGTAGGATTAGAATTCTATAGATTTCTTTAGGCTGGACTGCCCATGTTAAATAAATGCTCTTAGAAAGCATATTGTCATTTCACTTTGCATTTTACTTTCAGTAAGTGCTGTATTTTACTATGTGCTATTTCCAGTTCAAATTGTCTTGGCTTTTTCATTCCCCACTCTCATTTGTTTATACAGAAAACATCCTGTGTTTCTGCAGGTTTTTACACAAAACTATCACATGACCCAATGCGTAAGTGCAAACGGGCAGTTAAAAGTAATACCAAGGATCACAGAGGCCTCTATGAAATCACCAGTGGTAAAGCAGACCAAAATTCTTTGTACACAAGGAAAGGAAGAACAGGCTCTAAACTAGTGCATGATATACATATTGCATGTGGGTATTTAGCCTCTCTTCCTGTAGCTCTTTGAAAAGTTCAGCTAATCTTTAGCTATCAGAGAGTTCAGAATTAAACAACCAAACTCATTCCTTCACAACAAAATTTCACATGCATCCAAATGTTCACGGGGGAGAGAAGGCTTGGAAGTTTTGTTGCAAAACCTGCAGAAGTTCTTCTGTGAGATTTCAGGTAATATTTCTTGCCAAACAGTCTGCCTGTTCAAGAAGAGGCAAAAATCAACTGATTTTGTTAGTCCTCCACACTATGAAACAGAAATAAAGCCACATGGCTTCCAAAGCATTTCTTCTGAGCAGACATCAATTTCATGCTGTTTTCTCTTCTTGGATTACAATTAAGTATGGAATTCAATTACAGAGTTAAAGCAATACACTGCCTATTTTAAAAAACCACAATTTTATTTCACTATTTTCTCCATTACAATTAAAGTACCTATTTACGATTACGATATTTATAAAGCATTTAGGAAAAATCTGTTTCATCTTTTTTCCCCATATTTTTCACTAGTGCCAAATAAACAAAGAATTTTAACTGCTACCCTATTTTCCACTTTCAGTCAGTTTTCCTGTTAGCTTGCATGCATTATCAAACAAAGCAACTGGTAAGCTTTATTTAAGATGCAGAAGAAAATATCTCTTTCCTGTTCATATTCATGTTAGTTTTCTTTTTCTCTCTACTTTTTCCCTTCCACAATCAGCTCTTTGCCACCATGAATGTAGAGAACACCAAGATATGGACAGGGTAGGTAAGACAAACATACTAATACTAGAATACAGTACTCATTTTCAGGAGGATGTTCATCATCTTGAAGCCCTTACAAGACCCTGAAATTCCACCTGAGTTTGTGGATTATAATACTTCCTCAGTTTTTGTTACTCCTGGTGTTTGTGCTATAGACAAAACCTACGATGTATACCTTGTTCACTCATTCACTTTTTCATTTAAGCAGGTGTAATTACTCTTAGTCAAGGAAGCAGGCAATTTATTTTTTACTTTTATTGTATTTAACCACTGGTATTAGGGTTTGAAGTATACTTGCTGGAAAAGTTTGCATTTAGTTCAAGAATCTGTGCCGATTTAGTCAGCACAGTACCATGTTCAAATGCAACAGTTAGACTGTAAAGGGATTAAGGATTTTATCAGAGGCATAAACTTACTGCAAGCATTTTGATTCTAAATAAGCAGCGCTTGGTGCGATCTAGTTGACCTGGAAAGCAAACTTTTCATCTCTGAAGTATTTTAAGGAAGTTGGACACGATTTAGCAACATCTAGACAGAAGATGAGTGCTATCATTTCTTCACACCCAGCCCACCCAGTAGCTCCCTTCCAAGCAAAACTAATACGGTGTTTGTCTTTTGACCCTTGGGCCTCAAAACGCATTCATCACATGCAGTATATCTGTGTCCTGTGTCATTTATTAATGCTTATTTAAATTCAGCCAACTGTGTCAGCAGATCAGTGGTTAAAAATAACCACTGTATATCTTTCACAGTTTTGTAGGTCAAAGATGTCAAGTAATAGTAAGCTAATGGCAGCAGCAGCAGGAAACACTTTCCAGAAACAGAAAACGTATCACTGAAGCCTTGAAGTGAACAAAATTTTAATATCTACTGATTCCATTCATTTCTTTCAATTCTAATTCTATGGATTTAAAAGGACAAATCAATGTTGAGTTCTGCTGAAGTCTGAAAAGCCAATCCAAATTATGTAAAACAGCACAGTGCATGTCCAGTGAAGAAAACACAAACGGTACCACTACGAAAGGTGAGGTTCTGCAAATCTTTGAAACACATGCACTGCCTTGATTTTCTGTGCTAATATGCATCTTACTTTGTGAGGGTTTACATGTTAACTATTCTAAGTCATATTTAAACATAAGGAAAATAAGTATATACAACTTCAATGTTAGTTAAAAAAATATATATACATACTACAAGCATGATGCTTTTTTTGGTCAGTATCAGCTTTTTATGAAACCCCAAGTTTGTTTTAATATTTCACTAGTGTTCGGGAACTGAGAAACGTCAGAAAGGACAAAACTATTTTCTTTAAAGGGCACATTTTATGAATTGCTTCCTAAATGGTATTTTAAGAGATAAGAATATTTTTTTCTGAAAATACAACAAATTTGAAATTAAGCATATTTTGATGGACTTTTATGTATCTCTGACAGTCAGACTAAGCCACACAGGAGTTGTAGCATTATTAATTATCCATTTACTCACGCTTTTAAAACCCAACCACCTTAATGCAATAAATTTTTTGCCATAAACAGAACATCAGATTAATAACTTATTAGATACTTCTCTGTATACAAAGGTTCAATATGCTACAGATTAGGTAGAATTTTTCCATGTGTTCATAAGCCTGATAACATCTGGCAAGTGAAAAAAAAGGTTCTTCCCTTTTGCAGAGGTTTCTCTGCAAAACGCCTGTGGGCTTTGCACCACTAACTTTAAGCACGTACCTTGAAAACACAGTCAAATTCAGTTTCCCTTTCTGATGAGTGGACTGTTTCTCAAAAAACTATGATGACAAAAAAGCTCAGGAAAAACAAATCCTCTCAAGATTTTATGCAAAAATTTCGGAGAGTGCACTTTTTGATTACAATGGTAGGAACAACAACTACCCAAACCAAAATTTTCTCTCAAATTCTACCTGTAATATGCATGGGGAGTTTCCCTGCAGTGGATTTGACATGTGGGAACTAAAAAGTAAACTGGTCATTAATATAACGGAAAACTGTCGGTTCTTCCTCTGCATCCTAGATAAGAAAAATACTACAAACATACAACAGAAATAACACTAAGCTTTTTTTTCCTGTTTTAGTACTTATTTTCATGACAGCAGGATGGGATCCTAGATGACACTGTTAATACCCTCCGTAAACCAGACAAATTAATTTCAAACACTAGATTATCTAAAAATTATCATCACTCTTCACTGTGAATTTGAGCCTTCATCTGTCTTCTCTCTTTTGTCCAATCCACATCAGTGCCTTTAAGACTCAGTACAGTATATTCCTACTATAGAACAGATTTTTGGGGATATTGTCGCCTGAAATGGCTACATATACTTAACAGTGTCAGCAATGGTAGCAGGAAGAAGAACCTTCATATTTTCAAAAGAAATTCAGCCAGGACTATTTTTCTTTCCTCAGTGCTAAAAATTAATGGTCTGAAGGGAAAGGGTGTAGCTGAGAAATTGACTGCTGAGGAATGCAGGCAGGAACAGAGAAAACATCCAACACAGGATTTCTGCCTTTATGCTATTCCTAAGGCCATGTACCAATGGCAATAAAGTACTTTCAAGCAGAACATGTCAGATACTCCTGGCTGAATTCTTGCGAAGAGAGGTGAGGAGAACTGCTACAGTTCCTGTTTAAGTAACGACTGAACAGAAACTGTTGATGGGAAAAAAAAACAAAAAAAAATTTAATTTCGAAAAATTCAGCTCAACAGCTGTTCATAGTTATAAGGATATAACATTATTAATGTTCTATACAAGCACATTACTCATAGAATATAATTAATCCTGAAAAGGTGTTAAAGAGCCATTTAAGATACACTAAGATTGCAATGCACACATCCTGTGAAGAGTACAAGCAACTTCATACTCAGCAGTTAAATCCTGTCACACTCTGACAGTGCATATTGAAATTATGACCTGATTCCAATAGTAAGGATTGCAGTTTCTACTGATATCGACTGGTTCATACCAATTCCCAAACTAGGCCACCGACTGATGCAAGCATTCACTTCAAAAATGCCAAGCATTCAGACTAGGGACTGAGTAAGTCTAGTCTAATCCATACATGACAAAGATATAGTTTTACTGAACACCAAACGTGTTCCTTTAACAAAAGTCTCTGTAAATCTGCTGTCATCAGCAGAAAGAAAAGCACTGAAAAGTATTAGCCAGATCCCTGTATTAGTTTCAAAAACCTCAGAGAAAATATTTCATGTCAGTCTCATCTGACGTTTTATTTCACGAAATGAAGTCTCCTCAGATACAAGTTACCACATTTGGAGAACAACTGTTTCCTGAATTGCCAATACTCCTCTCGTTAAAATTTTTGTAGCACCCCCCAGAGCTCCATCTTGACCTCTTTCTCTTCTTCACAGTCTACCTCTGTGCACTCGCACTTGCCATTGTTATTGCAGCTTCTGTCCATGCACAACTAGCAGACCTACCCCCCTCCACTCCTCCTATTTGAATGAAACTCTCCATTCACCTTTCTCTGCCAGGACGAGTTTGGCACAGAAATGGTAAGAGTTGATTATATTTCCTTGCAGTATTGCACTGTAGTAGCAAGTACCTCAGCCCCAGTCTGTCTGTTCAGCCTAACAATCAGCTCCTGCCTAGAGTTTCCACTTTAACTGACTGCTGGAGGTTTTTTTGACCCCCTGTGAACAACACCGCTGTATCACTTTTTTCTAAAATTTTCATACCTAGCCGCAGCAAAATCCTGCATCTTATTTGTACAGACTATCTACCCTTGTACGGAGTTTGAAAGGTAAACAGTGTCTCCACAGTGTCAAGTGCTCAGTTCAGTCCCTTCCTCCAGCAGAGTGGAGTCATAATTCGTAACAGAGCAGACAACACGCCATCAACCTGCAACCACCACAGAGCTTAGATCAGAAGGAACTAACAGTACTCAGAGCTTAAAAAGGACTCCTGCTGACATAAATACAATCAGATCTCCCTTATACAGTACTAATAAGCCAAAAATGTAGCGAAAATGATGGCTGTTTAAAATTCCTTTGTTCATCCATCACACAAAGTAGACTACCACTATGTTTCCCAGTAGAATTCAGCAATAATGTTAACTGCGTAACTTAAATATATTTGCCACACAGAATAAGCTGGCAGAGAAAGGAAACACGGTACTGTGGGCACAGGTGCTAAAGAGCACTACTGATCTCTCACACAATTTGAATGCAGTCCCAGAAATTACACCAGCATCACTTTGGCAGAGAACTTTCAAGAATTCATTGCATCTCACCACCACCTTTGTCATACAACGGAGTTTTACTTAGAGATTGTAATCTCTGTGGATGCCTTCAGTACGGTTTTCTGTTTACGACATTGTTATGAAAAGAATGCCTAAAACATACTAATCACTTCAAGATGAACAGTAAAATACAAGCTGTTATATGCAGACAGAGGCCTATTTCTGACATATAAGGAAAAGCACAATCAAGTATTTCTGCTTAGTATCATTTGGATGCTTTAAGCAGTGTAAGCAGAGAAAAACAGGAAAGTAAATATTCAAAATCTTTTATTGTTGCTTAAAACTAGTTTAAGTATTTTAAATAAAAGATACCTTTGCTAAGATAATGCTGTGAGGAGTCCCACAGAAGTAAAATTGAACTAACAGCTTCAGTTGTAGTTTCACGTAAACCATACCACTGCATGAATGACAACTGAATGAAAAATCCAAAAAGATGTTCCATCAAGTTTTAATTTCTAAGAATTAAAAAACTTACAACATCTTGATTTTCTCTCAATTTTTCAACTCAAGTTCATAGAAGACTCTTACCAAGAACTCTTATGGAGGAGACTCGAAGTAGTAATCCATGCAAACAACTGACTTTGTTAGATTTGTGCAGTTGTAAGCTACTGAACTATGAAGCTGGGCAGCGGAAAGCAACACTAAGAGTAATGCTGCAATACAAGGGGCCCAGGAGAGGGCTGAAAGAGAAGGAACAGCAAAATAAAAGGGAGAAAAGGAGGGCCATACCTCGTCTCTTTTGAAGCAGTAAAAGAGTAACTTCCCTGAAATCTTTTATAACATCATGAGCAACCGAAGCAGCCCGAATAAGGATGTTTGTCACAGAATCACAGACTGGTTGGAAGGGACTTCTGGAGCTCTTCTGGTTCAACCACCCTGCTCCAGCAGGGACACCTACAGCAGCTTGCCAAGGATCATGTCCAGATGGCTTCTGAATGTCTCCAAGAATGGAGACTGCACAACCTCTCCGGGCAACCTGTGCCAGTGCTCGGCCACCCTCACAGTAAGAAAATGTTTCCTGATGTTGAGGAGTATTTTCCTGTGTATCAGTCTGCGCACATTGCCTCTTGTCTTGTCACTGGGCACCACACACAAACAGCTTGCCTCTGTCCTCTTTGCACCCTCCCTTCAGGAATTTGTACACACTGATGAGATCCCCCTTGACTGTTCTCTCCTCCAGCCTGAAGAGTCCCAGCTCATTCAGCCCTCCCTCAGAGCAGAGATGCTTCAGTCCCTTCACCATCTTCGTGACCTTTTGTTGGACCCTCTTCAGTAGCTCCATCTCTTTCTTGTTCTGGGGAGTCCAGAACTCAACACAGCACTCCCAAGTGCGGCCTCATCAGTGCTGAGGAGAGGGTAAGAATCACCACCCTTGACCTGCTGACAATACTTTTTCTTCCACAGCGCAGGACGCCATTAGCTTTCTTTGCTGTAGGGGCACATTGCCGCCTCATGTTCAACTTGGTGTCCACCAGGACCTCCAGGTCCTTTACTGCAACATTGCGTTCAAGATCAACAGCACCCAGCAATACTGGCGCCAGGGGCTGTTCCTCCCCAAGTGCAGGAGTTTACACTTCTCGTACTTCACGAGGCTCCTGTCAACCCATTTCTCCAGCCTGCTGAGGTCCTTCTCGATGACAGCATGGTGCTCCAGCGTACCCACCACTCCTTCCAGTTTGGTGTCACCTGCAAACTTGCTGAGGGTATGCTCTGCCGCATCATACAGCTCCGTGAAGATGCTAAACAGGACTGGACCCAGTATCGACCCCCAGGGTTCAGCACTCATCACCAGCCTCCAGCTGGGCTTCGGTTGCTGACCGCTGTCAAGCCAGCTTTCCACGCACCTCGCCATTGCTCACCCAGCCCATGCACCGACAGTGTATGGGAGCAAGCATCGAAGCCCTTCTTCTGAACTACCTGACAGAAATCTGAACCCTCAAGTGGGACAAGACACGAGAAAGACCTCAGAACCAGGCCATGGAGGGAAGGTTCAGACCTAGGTTTGTCACAAGAATTCATGCGTAAGAAGCCCACTAGCAGTTTCGGGGGCCATGTTCCAAGCTGCCCACCAAGCTGGCCCGCATCACGTCCGCGGCAGGATGCAGACAGCCCGTCCACCGACCCGTTTTACGAAGACGTCAGAGAGGCTCCGGACGCTGCTCGACATGCGGCCGCCCCACTGGCAGGAAACCATGAGTGCCCGTACCCTGGCTGGTGTCCCAGGTACGGCAGCTTAAACTTCTCGAGTGGGACACCAAGGGGGGGGTCCACAGGTCATTATCAGCCTGGACCCTAGTAGGTTCCGTGTAAGATGTCTGATTGACACTGAGGCCCAAATTTCTTATTTTCTCTCTGCCTTAATGGCACCCCTGGGTATGTCTCCCCCCGCACGTGTTCACGTTCAGGGAGTGGGAAGCCAACCTCTCAGCGTGCCCACTGCCTGGGTCACGTTGCAGCTTCCTGATGAAGAGACATCGCCGAGCTGAAGTTGCTTTTGTTCCTGACCTAAAGCAAGCACTATAGCTCCACAAGCCTGACTGGGTTAGCTGCTTGCAGACAGCCCTGGCCAAAATACATTTCCACTGAGGCACACATGGTCAGCCGACTGGCAAGGCTCTTTTGCCTGGACTGCCCTTGTCAAACCCGTCAACTGCCCTGGGAGTGCCTTGAGACCTGCAGATTCAGCAAGCAGTATCTTTTAACCACCCCACTGTGGGGCCTTTTGAGCATGTATAATAACATCTGGAGCATTCAGACTCCCGACAGCAAGACCCTCAAAACTCCCCACAAGTGGATCTAGGGGAAATCGTTCGGCCTTTCACCACCGAGATTGTTTTCTTTTCTGTTCTGCAGGAATGTCATCGATCAAGCCATGAGTCAGGACGGCATAATCTGGTTCACTTGTATGGTACACGGTCCTTGTATTCTGCTGAGGGCCCATTGCCAGCACAGCAGGAATACTGTGTGATGTTAATTGACTTACTGGAGGGAGTGGAGAGGTTTGCCCCTAGTGACCGGATCAGTACAGGTTCATGTAGGCTTTTTGAATTTTTGGTGCAGCTGCTTGGCATGCAGCACCATACATCTAAGATTGAGGCAGCAGATGACACTATGTCCAGTGGGAGGCTAGATCAGCTTTGTTCTGGAAGGGTTGCTGCTGGTAGCACGTGGCCAATCAGTTGCATTTTGAGTGGCATCATGGGTGCCTGAACCACATCAATATGAAGTGGCTTGGCCTCTTTTTCCTGATGGCCATTAGCACATCACCACAGACAGATGCTTCTGCTCAGGGAGGGCTTTAAAGTAATGCATTCTTGCAAAAATGGTAGTGGATTTTGCACAAGATGTAGGTGTTAACGATGGTCTGTTTTCTGCCTGTACTGCCACTCTGATGTCAGCCGAGAGCTCACCTTTACACATTTATGGCTCAGGCATTGACATATCAGAATTGATAGCAAACATATCCAAAACAGCAATTCCCCTCAACACCCCTGAAGGTGTCCAGGTGTGTTCTATAACTCTAGCTACTCTACCTTCAGGCCCCATACGCTTGAGCCTAAATGACATCGAAAGCTGCCCGGAAGTAGATGGCTGGGCCACCACCACCACCCCCTACACTTGCGACTGGGATTGGACCAGCCCAAGCAGTACATTTAATTTAACCCACTTTAATGCATCAAAGCCTAATATCTCTGTTTCCTATACAAGGCAAGATTGTTGAGAGCAGCCCTGCTGAGAAGGACTTGGGGGTACTGGCAGATGAAAAGCTGGACATGAGCCACCAATGTGTGCTCGCAGCCCAGGTGGCCAACCATATCCTGGGTTGCATTAAGAGAAGCATGGCCAGCAGGTCGAGGGAGGTGATTCTGCCCCTTTACTCCATCTGGTGAGAGCTCACCTGGAGTCCTGCATCCAGCTCTGGAGCCTTCAGCACAAGAAGGACATAGAGCTGTTTGAGCAGGTCCAGAGGAGGGCCACAAAGATGATCTGAGGGATGGAGCACCTCTCCTATGAGGAAAGGCTGAGAGAGTTGGGGCTGTTCAGCCTGGAGAAGAAAAGGCTGCGAGGAGACCTTATAGCAGCCTTTCAGTATCTGAAGGGGCCTATCGGAAAGATGGGGAAAATATTTTCAGCAGGGATCATTGCAATAGGACAAGGAGCAATGGCTTTAAAGTAAGAGAGGGTAGATTTAGACTAGATATAAGGAAGAAATTTTTTACAATAAGGGTGGTGAAACACTGGAACAGATTGCCCAGAAAAGTAGTGGAGGCCCCATCTTTGGAAACATTCAAGGCCAGGTTGGACGGGGTTCTGAGCAACCTGGTCTAGTTGAAGATATCCCTGCTCACTGCAGGGGGGTTGGGCTAGGCGACCGCTAAACATCCCTTCCAACCCAAAGCATTCTATGATTCTATGATCGTGATATGAGAGACCGAGGCGAAACATGCAATGCTGCTCTGTGAGACATTGATTGGTTCAGTTTAGAAGTGGTAAAACAGCAACGCCCACACTCGTTTCAAATTCCTTGGTTTCAAGTACAAGATGTTTCCTGGTACATTTACTTAGGAGGAACAAAATCTAACTAAATGGGCCCACTCAGTGAATTACTCTAAGGTCCAGGAGTTTAAACTCATCGACCCACCTCAAGAGAAGTGGGCCCTCTGGTCTCATACTACAGATCAAGCTTTATTCATGTGGGAAAAGAATGCTTCAACAGGGGTACGGATACCCCTGGGTACGGTATGGCTGTGTAGTGACCAAAATGCCCTCCTAACTTTAATTGGTGGAAAAATAAAACCTGGGAAAAGGCCTATCAGCCAGCTGCCTGCACCCCAGGTACCATTCTATTTTGCCCTAGGAAATGGATGCCCCATATGTTGCTCCCCTTAACTGGGCATCACTACCGGCTAAACAGAGAAACACACACTTGGGGAAAAGTGAGTGTGGGTCAAAGGCTGAAATCAATGACAGGACGGGTGGCTGACTGGTTTATTCCAGACAGCAACATTAAGACTCATATTAATCACTGGAGATACCCTCATCCAACTTGGACGTCTGGCCAACAGCATCAGAACAACCTTCATGTTGGTCAACACACAATTGAAAGCCACTGCCAAGATGACATGACAAAACAGACAGGTGCTAGATGTCCTCTTGCTCAAACAAGGTGGAGTGTGTGCACTCACCACCACAGCAACAGACTGTTGTACCTCGGACTCTGAACCTTATTCCTTCATGGGGCAGACAGCGGCACAGGGTCTGACTGCAGCACCTACTTGGTTTCCACTGCTTCTTGGGAAGGTTCTAAGACAACACAGCCTATAAACTAAACAGTCTGTACCAGAAACGCAGTACATTCTCCTTTGGGAGTTCTAATATCCTCTGTTACTGCACTCTTTACACAGTTTGTTCTAAAATTTAGCCAAGCAGATACAGCAGAACAGATACCTGTCTTTCAGGATAAGTGGAGTGCAGTAACATCAGAAAGGAGGAGAAGCAAGTCTCTTAACGTCAGAGAAAGGGAGATCAGATAAGGCAAGAAGGTTTTCCCATTTCTCAAACACTTTATGAATCTAAACATAGCAGACTGCAGTCCTTCCTTACTCTTGCATTTTTCTAGCCCTGTACAAATAATTCAAACAGAGCACCCAGAAGGTTCATCATGTGCTTTATCTAAATGATGGGATTAAAAAAAAAATAAAAGTCTTTATATAAACTCCCAACCATTTCAGAAAGAAAACTACTCCATAGCAAGAAATACTGAATTTTTCAGTAGAACAAATGAAGTATGTACTAGTTAAGGGTTACAGCAACATAAGCCAGTTGCCTGATTGGTGCTTTACTGCAGGATCTGATGTCTATGCTCAACAGACATTCTGACCTTTCCATGCTCTTTATTTATGACTCCTTGGCTGGCACTCTTTTTCAACAGGCACTTGAGGTTTGTTCTGTATGTATACTAGCTAAAATCTGGGAGCAGCAAAGCATATCCAAATTTTATCAAAAGTAAGATACAGAACACACAGAAAGAAAACAGTGATGTTGTTTTAAGCTGACAAAAGGTTTTCAAAATGCCTGTCAGCAACACAACAGTCATGCACAATTTAAACTAGAAGGCTTACCTTGACATGCTCCAGTGTGAATATTAGGGATGAAGCCACGACGGCATGGCTGAGGCTGAGCAGGGCACATTTCACAGGGGTGACCCCACGCACGCCCAATGGTTGCACAACAGAGGGTTTTTGTGCAAACAATTCCCGTTAGCTGGCCCTGACACATCTGGTTGTTAACTTGTGTGAAACATGGGCCTGTTCTGTAATCTGGAAAAAAAGGAAAGATCACTGTATTACACACGATGGTGTGCGAGTAACTATAGAAAGAAGCAATTTTTAATCCAGCAGAGATCTATATTAAGAAAATTCCAAGAGGACCTGAAAATTTAAGTTATGTTACTCGTTACAGAAGTTGCACGACACCTTCCACTGCAGGTAATGGTTTTCACAAGGTTATCCTATCTTTCAGATTATTTCTTTCTGATAGATGCAAGTAATGCAGGGCAGCTAGACCCAAAACTGATCTGTGCATTGACAATGTATCCAGTAAAATCCATAAGAAGTGACAGTTTTACAAACAAACAAACAAGCAAACAAGCAAAAGATTAGATCAGATTAAGCTAAGAAGGACTGGGAACTGGTTTTCTTGTTCCTAAGTTACTTCCTGACAATTTATGGGAGAGAACTCCAGACCACAGCAGTCACGCGTTTGTTTACTCCACATTAAAGGTCCATGCCAGCAACCGTCACAGAATCAACATTCCTGATGGAATACTTAGTGCAAAATAATGCTACCTACAGAGGACTAACTAGTAAACTACCATTTATTTTCAGAGGAATGACATGAGATAATACAACCAAGTCAAGCTATGCTAAGTACACTGAGTATAGCATACAAATTATGGAAAAAAGTACTCCTAATCCATTCCTGTAAATAGTTAACTCATTAAGGTTCAACCTGTATAAGAAGAAAGACTTTTTGACCTCATGAGGCAACAGAAACTGGGAACAACAATTAACTGAAATTCTCTAGGAACAAATGAGAAACAGATGGTTGCTCTAAGCCAGATTTCATATCCTTATGGAAACTTCAAGAGGGGGAAAAAAAAGAAGAAAACGCAAAACTTCCACTCAGATTCAGACACGTGAAAGAAGGCGTAACAGCAGGGTTATGGCTGTTTGCCCTGCTCTCCTGTCCTATTCTCCTTTTTTTCCTACTGAAAACAGACTCCAGTACTGGTATGTGGGTCACACACTGTCTTCCGCCAACTTTCATTAGTGGACAGTTGGTCTCACAACTAAGCTACAAACGGGACGATCAATGCCTTCTAGAATTTGATACTTCCACCCTGAAGAACAGCAGTAAGAGCTTTGACATGTTTGGAAAGGGAGAAAATGGTCTTCCCGTGAGACCTCATGTAAAGTTTTCTTTGCACTAAGACATCAGGCTTTTAAAGTAAAAACACAAATAAACATTCTGCTCCGTGTCTTTGTTAAGGTTCATTCGGGTATCAGTCTGGGAAAGACTTTTGCACGCAGTTATTTATGCACATTGACAGTTAATTTCCACTGGGCTGTTTGCTTTAAATAAAGTTAAGCAAGCACATAAGTATCCACAACAAAAATGCCTAACAATAGAAGGAGATTAAAAGATCTTGAATACTCAGTAAGGAGTAAGGACTGTGAATTTTAATCTTTCTTGGTTTTCATTAGAAAATAATCTTCAGTTACAGCTTTGAACTTCCCCTGTGTCCATCAAGCCACATTGACAGTAGCTCTAGTAAAATATGTACAGTACTATAAGAAAATCCTGTCCTTTAGAAACTGGTTTCCGTGATCTTTCATCCAACATACTAGAAGACAAGCAGCTTCACAGTGGTCTCTGTTTAACCACATCCAAGGCCCTGGCCAACACAGATAAAACACAGATCCTGATGCCTGATAGCAGAAGACAGTGATCTCGTCAAGCTAAAGCCTCATATGGGAATGACAGGCTTTCGAAACACAAACTCCACCATCAAATATTTAAATTCCAGTAACTCACTGTAATCTTGTCTGGATTTTAGTAAAGGGGTAAGGAAAAGACTATCACAGATTATGACTGTATACTTCTTTCATATAATGTTTATTCAGGTATCACAAAGATTGAGGGGAGTATGTGACAGACTGCATTTAACCTGCAAATCATCAGCAGTGGTCTGCCTGCTGTCAGAAGAAAAACAGAACTATTCCGAATTTAAGAATTCAAAGAAATGGAATTAAATCCTGACTCCACTGAAAACAAATGGCAGTTTGGCTATTGCATTCAATGACAACATTATTTCATTCCTGAAAAAAACAGTATTGCGCTCTTTAGCAAATAGCTGTTTTATAATTTATTGCCTAGTATTATCTGTAAAAGCATTCTCTATGTCACATAACAAAAGTAATGAGCTTCATAGGCATGGGAAAAGCTTTTACTACTGATGAGCAGACACCAATTCTGTCAACTAAGTTATCTACACTGCTAATATGATAGCAATACAAATGATTAAAAAGACTCCACGCATTCCACTTTCTCATTAATGACGGAAGCACAAATAATAGGCAGTTTCTGGGAAAGTCTGTGCTACTCTATGTATTGCGACCTGATTTTTGACTGTAACCTGAACGTTGCAGGATTTTTGCCCAAGTGATGATTGCAGTTAGATCAATAAAGATTGAGTCCTTCATGAAAATTAAGATTCTATTAGACTCCTCACAAATGTGATTCTCCAAAATGTGAAGCTGAAAAAGACAAAAAAGATGTGTATGGGTAAACCTGCAAAGACCATTTATGAGCCAGTAGCAACACTGAGACGCCCATTACAAAATATAAATACTACAAGAAGGCAGTAAGATTTCCAGTAGTGGAAGGAGCACAATCCCTGGATCCACACAGATCTGTATGGGAATCATACAATCACGGAACCATAGACTGGTTTGGGTTGGAAGGGGCCTTTAAAGATCATCTGGTTCCAACCCCCCTGTCATGGTTAGAGATACCTTCCACTAGACCAGGTTGCTCAGAGCTCCATCCAGCCTGGCCTTGAACACTGCCAGGGAGGGGGCATCCACAGCTTCTCTGAGCAACCTGTTCCAGTGTCTCACCACCCTCATAGTAAACAATTTCTTTCTTCTATCCAATCTAAATCTACCCTCTTTCAGTTTAAAGTCATTCCCCCTTGTCCTATCACTACCCGCCCTCGTAAAAAGCTACTCTCCAGCTTTCTCATAGGCCCCTTCAGGTACTGGAAGGCTGCTCTAAGGTCTGTCCGCAGCCTTCTCTTCTCCAGGCTGAACAGCCCCAACTCTCTCAGCCTTTCCTCATAGGAGAGGTGCTCCAGCTCTCTGATCATTTTTGTGGCCCTCCTCTGGACCTGCTCAAACAGCTCCATGTCTTTCCTGTGCTGAGGGCTCCAGAGCTGGATGCAGGACTCCAGGTGGGGTCTCACCAGACCAGAGCAGAGGGGCAGAATCACCTCCCTCGACCTGCTGGCCATGCTTCTCTTAATGCAGCCAAGATTGCGGTTGCCTTTCCAGGCTGCGAGCATACATTGCCGGGTTGCATTGAGCTTCTTGTCAAACAAATCCTGTCCTACTCGAATCCCACATATCCTCTTGAATACCAAATCCTGTCCTGCTTCTAAAGTCATATGCTGCATCGGCCCAGGTAGCATGGATCTACTCCTGGTGGGCTACTCAATGTGTAGTTCCTCTGCAGAACTTGAGCATTGATGGCTGGTCATGCATTTCTTACTCCATGCACTTAAATGCAGCCCGGTTCTTACCAGGGGAATGCCCTCTACAGTGAAAGCAAGTAACGCATCTCTAGCATTATTATGCACCTCTAAAATTTCCAAAGCTTGCATCCAGGACTGATAACCTTGACACCCCAGCTCACTTTGTAATTCCCATTCAGAAAATAAGTACTTCTGCTGGAGAGTATTGTGTTTTTATAGCATCTGTTCCCTGAGGCACACTTTTATAGGGCCAATCTTTGGACAACATGATGCAATTACAGTAGGAGTAGAAATACGAATTAAGCATTTTTCTGTTTAATGGTTGGAGATTCACAGGAATATTCTGGCCAAAGATCTTCCATGTTAAGAAGTTCAGAATTCAATCAGACAAGATTAAACTTGGAACTTACACTTGAGTTGTGAATTGTATTCAAGTCCCATTACCTTCCTGTAAGACATAAGATGATCATGTGTACACTCCGTCAACCCTAGTAACAGAATTTCAGTTTGGAGGGTGTGTTTGAAAGAAAGATTAGAGAATATAACCAGACTACAAAGAGTGTTTCTGCAAGAGAATATGAATCAGTCAGATAGAAGAAGGAGTGACACCAGCACAACCATTGCTTAATATATGCTATTTAATAAGCAACATATGCTCTGGAAACCTATATATACGTGCCTACCCATGCCTTCATAAGCAGAGAACGCATAAATCATAATGTTCAGGTTCTACAACCAAGCCAACTTCCATCAGCTTAAGTCTGCAAGAGGGCATCTAAAAATCTGACTGCCACCACTTAAACAGTAGAACAAAAAAAATAAATTATTAAACCTTCAGTTAGATTTACAAACAAAAATATATTCAACCCAAAATGCTGAGATCCTAAATGATACTTCAGAATAATGACACATAAGCAACATCTCCTGAGCTCCTAAGAGAATGTGTGGCTTATACAACCTTGGGCTCCAGAAGCAGAAACCTAGCAGCAGACCATTTCTAGATAGCAACAGGGAAGTAACCTGCTATCTGCACCCAGCAAAAATGGTGCTTTGCACAGCTGTAGCAACTGCACTTCAAACAGGGTGCTGGAAAACACGAAAAAATTATGCAAAGAGTCAGAAGAATAATTTAAGATGTCACAAATATGCTTTATAGTAACAGTAATGTTGTAAAATAATCTTGTAATTAAAAATATTATCTATAACAAATGCATCCATTTTAAAAATCTTTATCCATTCAATTTATCCAAAATGAAGTCCAAAGGCAAGGAGTCTGAGTAGTGGCTGGTATTCTCTCCTAAAAGGAAAACGTACAAATTTACAACATGAAGTGAAGGCAGGCATGTTAAGGCTAACAGTAAAGTACAGCTGTTTACATAAAGGTCTCTAGTCACTTAGTATATTTTTACTTGGGGAAGCAAACATACTAAAACTAGATGCCATTCTGAAGATATTGTGTACTTTCAAATGAAGCTGTGGACTTGACTCAGAAATTGCCATGTGAGATTCTATGTTCTGTTTTATACAGTCAGTCAGATTATATTATCGTAATGACTCATCTGACCTTAAAAACCCTGAGTTTATGAAACAATCATCTTTTCCATATTGGTTTTCTTGTCTTATTGTTAGGTGTTTCTTCATTTGCTCCTTTCACAGCATTGCTGCCGCAATAATTTTGCCAGAAAGAACATATGTTACAACATATGGTATAAATCATTTGTTGCTTAGAAAAGGGAACTGCTTCGGTGAAAGAAAGTGATTTTCAGCGCATACGTGTTACGCAATTTTTTTAACCTCAGAAAATTATATTCAATATGCACCATGATTTGAACAATCACAACCTTTATCAACAACTCAGATTGTTAATACAATTAAATCTAATAAGAAGTACCTTTTTCTTGGCATCAACATAAAAAAAATGGAAACAGCATACTGGACTTCTAAATTTAACTCTGCTACAGCATTTCTATTCTTTCATAGAAGGGTGCATCCTGTATTCACAAATGGGACTATCCAGCTATCAGGGTTAATGGGATCTTTTTCATTAAGTCCTTTTTTTAAAAAAAAAAACCTCTAATTCTACCTGTCCTTTAAAAAAAGGCTATTTGATAAGGAGCCTGCCACAAGGATTCTTAACATAAGAATTCTAGTGTTGGGCATGGTCCAAGATCCATCTATTTTGTTTTTCTTCCTGTACCTCTGGCAAAAACCAGATGATCCAGATGAAGGTGTAAAAAGCCTGCTGTGAGTAGACATGCGATAATCTGTCTGACACATTAAGTTTCCTCCTGGTCTCCAACACCCACTGTCTCAAAACCCAAAACACACTGTTTAACATCCCAACCACCATTCATTGTCATTCAGGACAAAGCACTCAAATAGTCTGGTACGCATACAAGGATCCAGCTACTCTCTGAATTTTGTCACAGTCTTAGCCTCCACAGTTTCGCACCATGCTAACTAACTGCTCCTGCTCATGCAAATTTTACCTCTTGTCAGGTAACTATTAAGAGAAAAAGTGAGACAAAGAAAAAGTAAAAATGCACCTAGAGATACTGGAATGCCCACTGCAAGTTATCTGGAAGAATCTGAAAACTTGAAGTTTCCTTTCATGGGAAAGCACAGACCGCAATATTAACTGAAGTCTCCCAACACCACAATACTGTTTCTGTGTAAAGCCCAACATTACTATTTGTGGTGCAGTGGCAGCCTTCTGCACCTACAGAAAGCCTACATAAAAGCTCCAGAAAGGTAAAAAGACACAGATTGCAGTGCTGGAGCAGCATATTCTCACAAATCCTCTATTTCATGTCTGAGAGTGCTAGAAAGATTAGCAGGAAGGAACTGTGAAGTGTATTCCATCATTTTTATTTAAACAAAACTCCATAGAACTGTGTCTGGAAGTAAGCATTTCTAACTATAAGCTATTTGGAATACTGATACTTCTATGACTAAAAATAAAATACTGAAAACATTCAACATGTTGATCAGTATGAATCACATGAGGAGTGAGTTAAAGGGGAGGTCTGAGATAGGCCCTCCCACCCCATTCAAGTAAAGAACAAAACCTAATACTTGATAAATCTGTTTCACTTCCTTACGAAGAAAATACGCCTTTTCTAAGGACTTTTTACAGAACCTCTCTCCCATGAGTTAGCAAATATTAATGATGGGATGAGAAAATAAGTCATTTCAACTTCTAAGTCATTTCAACTTCTACCACCTCACTTGCAGGCTCAAGTATAGCAAGCAGCTTATTATTATTACTAATGATACCTCAAAAATCCATTTCATACGTCAGCACTATTAGATAAACAACCTAATACATGCGACCTGAATGTTGGAAAGTAGTACCTGCTGTTAGGATTACCAGGAACTTTACGCCCTTCCAAAACAAAAATCAGCACAGTGGGTGAAAGTCCAAAAGACTGGATTCTGCATCAGGGAACCTTTAGAGCAGAGATATTAAGCCTATATCGGCAAAAACCTGAAGTTAAAGTCACCTTGCTAGAAGATGCTCCAACGGGAAACATGCTGGAGAAGCAACGGTCTTCATTACACCTCTGATAGGATGCTGTGGCAAATTTTCCCGTAATTTCCACTGACATTCCAGAGGTCTCCAGAAACCTGAAACTTCTTTTTACTGCTTGTTGCAGCACCTGCTCCCTGATTACTGACGAGATTTTTCAAAGAAACTGTATATGAATGTGCGCCGTTGCAACATGACATCTAAATCTTTCATAGACTCACAGAATCATAGGTTGCAAAAGACCTCTAAGATCAAGTCCAACCATCAACCCAACACCACCATGCTTGCTAAACCATACCCTGAAGTACCACATCTACACGTTTTTTGAACACTTCCAGGCATGGTGATTCAACCTCTTTCCTGGGCAGCCTATTCCAATGTCTGACCATTATTTCAGCAAAAAAAAATTTTCCTAATATCCAATATCCAATCCCAATATCCAACATCCAAGCTAAACTGCCCCTGATGCAACTTGAGGGCATTGCTTCTTGTCCTATCGCTAGTCACTTGTGAGAATATTTACTATCAAAATTAGTTTCGATAATTAGAAGACAATTGAGATCCATCTTCCTGCAATGGGAAATCCCACAATGTGTGACTCCTGACATAACATCATCAGGATTGGAAGAGCAAGACATACCCCATTCTCCCACTGATTCTGCATAAATGACAGCATTGCCCAGACCTTGCATTTCCAAAAAATAGGAGATCAGGGCTTCCCTTGATGAGCTTTTCATCTGAGTATGAAAGGATGGGTAATACTTAATAGTTGTACTTGAGTTCAAACCACAAATCTGAAATGTATGCATACGCAAATATTATTCTTCTTGTTCAACTCCAACATCTGCAGATCCTAAGTCACAGTATGCAAAAAGATATTTAAATATTACAAACGTACATCTATTTGTTTTGTTAAGGATTATCTAACATTGTTCTTCCACCAATATTTTAATCATCATAATATGGAAAGTTATTCTTTTTGCATTAATGCTTAGTTGCCAACACTGAGGGTTCACCATGAGGGAGGTTTCAAAGGTAACAAGAAGCTAGATGAATTGTACTGCTTCAGGCTCGACATAAATAAAAAGCATTTTTTTCAAAGGTGACATCCAACAAGTTACGGAAAAAAGATTGTTGGCTGAAAATTAGAGCTAGCCTCTTGGAAAATGAAAGAGACTTGGCAAAGCTATTAATTCCTCTTGGAAAAAATAGTTTATGGGCAGTACAACTATTTAGACTAAGAAGTTCACATAAACCAAAGCCTGAACAGTAAAGTCTGAGCCTGTTCCCTTGACTTTTTTTTTTTTTAAGACACTGTGTGTGTCAAGTCCTTAATTAAGTATTTAATGCAATTAAGTTTATGATTACCGTAAACAATGACCACCAAAGTCTTGTAAACATTTTAAATTGTGGATAACTCAAAGTTGACACACATCTCCAGAAGGTTCTTTAGTCATTGTCCAGAGTGATGATTTTTATAAAATTCATTCTGATATACAAAAGTGAACAAGAGCAGTTTAGTTGAAAAAGGTTTTGAACATTTACGTTAAATATGTCATGAAGCCTTGAACATTTTTCTACACCTGACAGCTTTCCCTTTCAGGCTGAATTTTTACTACTGTTCTGCTGGTCCCGCATGACCATTTCTGGCCAGCCCCTGTGATGCAATACTTTCCATCACACAAACTCCTGCAATTGAATAGGCACCTTGATATACACATGGCAATCAAAAAGGGAGTGGAGGGCAGCTCTAAATGAAAGAAGAAACAAAAGCATACAGCAGTCTATGTGGGCTTTGTAGCTTTTAGCAAAATTCCAGTTTCCACCCGTATGGCTGTCATGTCCATTCTAAGCACTTTCTTATTTTCCTCTTGTTGGAACAGTGAAAGCAGCTCTTCTCCAAAAAAAACACTCCAGGGTTTGTACACCCATTTTAATGTAATTGATATTATGTCAGCTTTAAGCCGATAAAGTATTAGTCTGCTATTATCCGCAGATCTTAAAACTCTTTTGTTTTAACTAAAAATAATTCCTTCTTACAAACCAAAGCACATGGGAAAGGATGGCAAAGTACCAGATAGTCAACAATATTTTTGAAATAAAATGCAATTTTCTGTAATCAATCTGAACATTGAAGAAAATGTTTCTAATATTTTAAGGCACAAAACATTTAGAAAAATATACACACACAAACAGCACAGAAAAATAGAAACATGGAAATAGTTTGCTTCTGTCATTTAGTGTAGTCATTTTCAGAAGCAAAGTATTTCCATAGACTTACAAAGTTCTTGGAAGAAACTGTTGCCGTGTGCAACTACAGTATCATAAATTCACCGCTACAAAATTTCAAGTGTAGAATAAAAGCTGGGAAATAGATATACCTGAATCTTTGTTCCAGCAGGACTCCAATTTTGATTTGTTTGGAGCTTCTTGTAAATGTACGTACTTCCTTATACTTCCACAAGCCCTGCTACTATATAAAGTTTGCATCCGAGTTTGGATGTTGGACTCTAATGAAATACCTCTGCAAGCAAATACTTAACACACAAGCTGACGCACAACTAAATATTAAACATCAGTTATTACAAGAAAGTACAGGGTGAATTACCGCTGTGCAAATTGTACATGGAGATAAAAAAAATTGTAAGTGTAATTTTTTGCAAGACTCAGCAGCTCGTACCTACTGTCCTAATATTAGCTTCTTACATCTTTACTTTGCTGAGACATCTACAAAAATTCCAAGCAGTGAAGTAACTCTGTGTATCATGCTGCCTACTGCTTTCTCCTCTTATGTTTCTCCTTTGAGTCAGAGGAACTCCCAGCATACTGGCATTCTGGTCCACAACTAAGATCCTTTAGGACTACAGCACAACAAATAATACCCATCCCCCAAGCCCCAAATCTAAAAACTTGAATGGAAGGGAAGACAGAGCTTTTCCTCTCCACTATACAGTCAAGGGTAAGACGTAAGTCCACCAAACACCAGAAGACCAGAGTGAAGCCAAGGCCGTTTAAACCCTCACTGAGAGAGCACGCTGTACTACAGCAAAGCTTTGTAGGTGGAACAGGGGAGCACAGAAAGATTTTCTGTTACAGCCTGACAGCAGGATGTTTGATTTTCAATGACAGAAAGGACCCTCCTTACCTCTGTTGAAACTCCATAGCCTGCACAAAACCTGGTATTCAGATTTCATTGACAAGACAACATTTGCCCATACGATGAAAAGAAAAAGATGTTACTCATTAGAATTTAGACCCTGGAAAGATGGACAATGCACATTATACTCTTTAATTCCTTCATAAACCAACAATTAAGAAGTTGATACCTTGCTATACACCTGTAAAGGAAATCTGCTACTTTTCTGGACCATAAATTCAATTACATCTTCCACTGGCTTCTGTATCCCCACCCCAGGAAATCCATGCTATGCAGTTCAACCCCAAAGGAATAGAATTCTCTGTCAGCAAAGAGGAAACGTAAAGATTCAGCCTGCAGACCTGATAAACTTTTAAGAGCACTGAAGAACAGGCAAAGAGCACAGTGTAGACTTCCTCCGCCATCCTCACTCCCCTGCTTTGGAGTTCAGTGTCATTACTCATGCCAGAAACCAATCCCACTAAACAAAGTGAGGCATTTGATACTGGTTAAGACTACCCACATGGAGAAGGGTTTGGAGAACAGGTCCATGGAGAATAGTCATTCTCAGAAACTCCCATCTCACCATGGTACATTGGGACATATTTCCATTAGCTGAGTGCAAAAGAGCAGTCAGGACAATTTCAAGGTGCGAATGTACAGTTTTCTATAGCTGCCACACTTAAAAGCAGCTAAATGTACCTTAAACTTTAGTGGTAGGTGGAGAAGTGGTTTAATGTTTTTTTCAGCCCTCTGGCAATCTCCTTACTACTGTGTGAGGTGAAAAATAAGAAGGAAGACATAAAAGGAAATTATGTTTACATGTTAGCCCCCATCTGGCCACAGCCCAGAGTCAGAACAAAGTTAGGTGCCCTAACGCACAATGGAGCTTCTGCTGAAGTTGGGTAAAAGTGAATGGCTGCAGCTATGGAGTCTCTCCCATTAACTGTATTCTTCTTAGTAGCCATTTTAGGAAGGCCTTCAGAATTTATCTGTACTCACAAAAAGAGGAGGGAAAATATTTCATAGCCTATTCCTGCGTAAATGAAAAAAACTATGCAAAAAGCCTGAGCAGATCAGAAACGCTATTCAAACCACAGACATGCAGCTGAACTCAATGTTGTTAATTGTTCATGTAAGTAGGAAAACCAACTGTTTCACACATAAAAATAAAAAAAAAAAAATCACATTTAGCTTGCAAGAAATATGTCCCCAGAGGACTGTCTACACTGCCCTGACACTTTGTCCGAGTTGATAATAAAGTAACAACCCAGCCAGTTACTACTTACTAGAGTTGTCTCTGTGGAGAGGCAGGAGGACAGTTTCCTCTTCTTCAGATCTCTGTTCTTTGTTCAGCATAACAAACGAGCTTTAGAGATTTACCTCTCTGGCTTATACTATATTTTCAGTGGGACACTGTAAAGTTAGGTACCTTTTAACAATCAAAATGTATGACAGAAGCCAATTCAGAGGATTCATATATTCTCTCAATAAAGAAATAACTTACTGCTCTTTCTCATATACCAAGCTATCACTCTGAGGTGGACTAGACTAGCTTACTTTTGGGACTCCTGTACTCTGCAAGTCTGGACACAATGTGCTGTTGATTGGCTTCACCAAACGCTATCCCTGATAATACCTGAATTACTCTTTTCCACATCATTTTATTAGAGTAACTTTAGCTTTTAAGACACTGCACAACTCATGATTATGAGGACAGACATGGCTGAAAATTTAAACCAGATCAAATGTAAAGAATTTTAAACCCTTAAAATGGAACAATAGTTTAAAATTAAACATTTTCTTTGCTACATAATTGCCGTGCCATACTTCACCATCAAAATCATGAAAACTTTACTTCTAAAGTCAAATCTGTTCTTCGCCAGTTACACGAAGCTTACTCTTAGACTGTTCCAAGCTGAGTAACAGAAACATCTTCTAGCCTCTATCTTTCAGCTTCCCCTTTCAGTTCTTACAGATTGGCTCAATGTTACAGGGTTTAGGTAGCAAAATCAGACAATGTGTACTTAAAGGCAAACAGTGGTCGTAAACCTGAATTCTGTTCTTAATCAAACCTCCCAGAAGCTTCCCTGGGATTTCTGCCAGACCTAGTAGCGCAGGACTGAGCCCAAAAAGTCTATTTGCTTTGGCTTCAGCTGCATCCTGGGAATCTGCAGAGACAGAAGACTCTCACCTCCCTGTCAGCAGAAGAGCAAGCGATGACGGCAGCATGCTGCCAGCCTTGTGAAGGGGACTCCGTGAGGGGGACAGGGAAAGTCGATGGAGTCATGGCAAAGCAGGAAGGACACGCACACTACACATTTCACCCTCACCAGAAAATAAGTGGGAAAGATACTCAAAAGTCAATACTTCGGAAGACTAGATCTGCCAGCTGCTCAGAGCCCCTGCATTTTGTAAAATCTGATCTCAAACACAAAATCTGTCAGGGAGCTGGTAGCAGAACAGACATAGGGAAAAATCTCAGGGCATGCAAAGAAGATAGGAGGAGAAAACAGAAAGTTATTTCTGAATACCTGGCATCTGTCTAACCCTCAACCACAGAGCCACACAAAGTTTTGTGTCCTCCACACTCACCCTCCTGCCTCAGCATTTACACAGTTTTATTAAACTCCTTTTTGATTCCTCAAAACAAATACAAGGTTTGCAGTGAATGACTATGCCCTTTAAGGGAAAAGTAAACAAGCAAACAAAAAAATCTTTCCGTTTCTCAGTTTTCAAACTTAAGCTTCCATGAGAAGAATTGTTCAGGTTTTATTGAACAATATATCTATACTTCTCCTCTTCTCCTTCTCACTCAGCCCTTGAGTCCTGGTACTGTATTACAAAAGACACAGGAATATTCATATCCCTCTTTTCACTCTCTCTCAACTCTGTGTACACAGAACATGCATACACCCATTCAAGGTAAAACAACAGTTAAACAGTTGTGTTGTATGATGACCCTTTTCATCATACAGGGCTCTACAGGAGTAAGTTAGATCATTCTATGTGATAGTGGCGACATAAAATACGTCATTACTTATGTACAAGTATGCAGAAACAGAAACAAGCATAAATATATATTTATATTAGATCAAAAATATATTAAATACTAAAACCACTAAAAACATCCCAAGGAATGACGTAACTAATGTTACCAACACACTCCACAATCTTGAACAGTTTAACAACAGAATCCTGTTTCAGAGTACTGACAATGTGTAAAAATCATTTTTAACTTACATTTCCTATTCTCTTACAAAGGAAGTATTTTTCAAGTATTTTTAAATACTAGACTGACAACAAACAGTGCAGATTACTTGAAACTTGCTACCAATACCAGGGCGGGAGGAGAAAAGACAGAGAGAGGAACCTCCGAAGCCTGCTCAAAGTATGAAGTAATTTGAAATTTTAATTGCCTGTGTACTAATGAGAAAGGCCTGTGTGTGCTTTTTCTTTCGATTAATTTTTTTGTCTCTACCCCTTCTGCTAGGAAGCAATTTCAGGTTAACAATTCATTAATGTAGCATGGTTCAAAATCTCCTGCCATTGCTGTAAATATTAAAAACCACTATCACTATAAAGTATCAAGTAAGTCCTTACTTAGAGCTAAAAAATTCAAGGGTCAAACACTAATCCTTCACACCACTTTGATCATTATGAAACTTTCATCTCTTCTTGTTTCCAGCTTTTCAACTTGAATTAGCACTGCTGATGAGGATGGCTTGGCTCCTTGATGGTTTTGACGAGAAAAGTATCTTGTAAGAACTTGCACTACTACAGCTTTTTCAGTTTGGCTACACAGTTTTACCTGAAATGTATACAGAAGGGCAGGCTTTTTTATGAGATACAGCTGAAACAGTTCAAGAAAAATGGAAAAGTAATCAGGATCTGTCTCCCCTTATCACATCCGAAAAGACTCAGGGATTAACTGGTTTGCTTAATCATGCAAACAAGTCTAGCGAGAGGTATATTTCCCTCCAGCACTTCCTTCAGAAAGCATCTCTGTAAGCGTCCTTAATCAATGTCTGTATTTTTGGATGTTACTAGAAACCAACGTAGAAGCAAAAGCATATCGCATGCATTCAGGGGCTTTTTCTCACCTCCATGGGAGGCCTTAGCTAACCCAACTGAAATGAACAGAAATCTTTCCACTAGATTTCAGTAAAGCTGGACTTGTTACAAGTTTCTGTGTTAGGTTTCTTCTACTTCTTTTATGGGCAGTCCCCACCCCTTCCTCTCCTAATCCACACTATGCATTTTCCTAGATCTGTTTTTTTTCGTCTTGAAGGGTAAAGTGTGAGGAGAGGCAAACTGAAAAACATCACACAGCTGTATTTTTAATAACTTAGCCATAGCTGAAAGCATTCAAAAAATATTGCTTATTATGGTGCTACATTTAAAAACAGGCATGCATTACACGCCTGTAATGTGCTTTGGGTTCAGTTCACTGTAACTTCAAACTTTATACATTTGATTTAGACTATAATGGGCAGAGCAACTTGAGGCAGAGGACTGGCAACAGACACAGAAGGGAACTGTAAACATGTAACACTATGAAGCAATAGAAATACACCTTTGGAGCATAGTCTTATTAATAATTAGGAAATTTACTGAAATACAGTTGCACCAGAAGAAAACTACTCTACTTCTTTACAAGCTACTGTCTCAGAAAACGAAACAAAAGAAGGTTCTTTGGTCAGAAAGGTTTCTGCTTAAATCCTGTGAAGATCTGTAGTTTAAACAACTTCTACATTGTTTTATAGTGTAAGATACCCATCAAATTACAACAGTTTTCATCATCAAAGATACGCTAATAGAAATGAAGTGAAATGATTCTCTAGGCAGAAAAGAACCAAGAACTCAAGTTGTTCCTAGCGCCACGCTCAAACTCTGCTTTGGATACCTTGTCTAGAGGAGATAAGAAGAGAGCTTTACTCTGCTCATGATGCTGGCCCATCGGTGAGCAACCTGATGTCTCCCAGAGTTACAACAGCATTAATCATCTTCCCTATACTGGTTTATGAACGAGAATGATTACTCCAGCACCGGTCAGAAGTCACAGACATCACTTACTACAGCCCCTTCTTCCGCCTCAACCAAAATGACTTTTCTATGGGCAAGATGTAGGGTTACACAGGAGCAACACCACCCACTTTAAGGCAATAAAAAGGTCATTGCAGCTTGCCATGAAAATTATTCCTCTGGCAGCATCCTGATGGCCTTGGGGAGCCTTAGTGCTCTGCAGTGATACAAACTGGCACAGCTCAGTCTGGATTTGCAAGCAGCAAATAAAAAGCTCTCAAAAACGGACTGAAAACAGAAACATTAATTCCTGTTCTACAAAATCACAAGAACAGTGAATATTTATGTAATTGCGTTGAAACTAAATTTTTGTTAGTAAAGAACTTCGCATTATATATCTTAACTCTAACACGAAGAGGGAACATTTTTTCACATACCTGCCTAAATTGTCACATTTGCATACAGCAGTTGAATAACCAAAGGGATCCTTTACCTAATGAATGCAAGATTAGATTCTAAATTGCATCAAGACTTGATTTTGTGACACTGATTTCCAACTGTCAATCAAACTGGGTTTAAAAAAAAAAAAAAACTTGCTTCTCAGGAAATAAGACTTCTTACAGTTTCAAATGACATCATTTCTATACTGGGAAATGTCTCTGCCATTGTTACATTTTATTATTTTCAGATGTTTTTGGTTTAACCGGGAGGCCTTGTTCAAATGTTCCATTTACTGTAGATATTGCAGATTAAGCTTGCATTCTACAAATATTCAGAAGCAATGGAAGTTTTTGTGTGTCAAACTGCTAAATGTACATGATGTATAAGGTATGTGATGTCTCTGGTTGTATGAAGTCTAAAAAGTCACATTACATTACAATCCATTGTTAAAATAGTTGAAATTAGGTCAAAAATTAACATGGATTCTCCCTTTATTTTTGTCCTGTCATTTACACTACAAGGCAGAAGGGCTGAAAAGATCTGAAAATACTCTCTATATCTAGCACTTAAACTGGATTTTAAGTTTTAGATGCAAAGAGGAGACACACCTCGAGCTCCTGAAGTAGACTGCTTGAGAAAAATCTTAGCTCACACATGAAGGTCACTCACTGTTGGTCTTAAGAAAACTGCAGATTCAGAGTAATGCAGAGTCAGGAACTGAGGAATGATACACCTACTCTGGAAATGCACGCCTGCACTGAAAGTACAGGGAGGGTTACAGAAACAGCCTGCTGTGTCTCACCCCAGCATGAGGGAGAATTAGAGAGAAAGAGCAGTGCAGCAAGGAAAAAGCAGACTACAGGGCTGCGTATCATGACAGTAGGGAAAGGCGTCCTTCTAGGCATGGCAGAGAATTGCTTCTCTGAAGCCAGAGATTTATAGCTAGAGAGAAAGACAACAGGAAGATTCCTGCATGACAAAAAAGCTTAATCTGACAGTTTTAAGGTGTGAAGAGAAAGTCTGGACATCAGCTATAAACACACTTTTCCTTGATGAGCGGCATTTATTGACAGCACAATGAATTGGAGGTACTGTGCGAGCCTGTTAGTTGTATCAGAGCCTAACTTCCAAGAAGAACCTGGAGCTCCTAACAAAGTCAGTAAGAGAAACGTTGTTCAACACCTTTGAGAAATCAGGACACTTAATCTTACTTGATTCTTGTAGGCTAAGAATACTATAACGCCAGACAGGTGTAAAATATCTTTCTTGGTAGACAACGTTAGCTACTATAATGCTGTGCTCACACTAAAATGGCATTACACACCTGCTTCCCAAGAGGAAAGAAACTCAAGCAGAGACAAGACCATACACGGTCATCAGACTGCAAAATTTTCTATCCCTACTGAGACCCGATTAAGAATAGACAACCATGGTTATTCATTCACTGATTGGAATCAGGAAATCTTTTGTCATCATCCATTTGTTCAGGATACACAACGCATGCCACATCCTACTTGAAAATCAGCTCAGAGCTCACATAAAATACAAAGCTGTGCACATGTGGGAAAAGTCTGCATTACGTGTTAAGCTGCACAGCAAAATACAATCCTCAGGAAATGTTCTCTTAAATCTGAAGATGACAAAGTGTCCAGAATAGTGATTTGCCCAGTAACCTGCCACATAAGCAGTCAACAGTTTCTTCTTCGAAAAATAAATTTCAGACCACAATTGCAAAACACATAAAGACACTAAAAAAATAGCAAGGTTGCCACAGTACCACAAAGCCACATGCAGAGGCGAGTGTCCTCAATGGGGCACAGAGAGCAGCTGAAGATTCAGAGACGAGCAGGCAGACGTGTGCCACTACTCCTCCAGCAATAGTTCTTCTATGAGGATTATTATAATCTCTCTTCTCTTTCATTTTACATTTAAGATCAGTGAGAACTGATCTTAGTGATAGCCCTCCTGCTTTTTCTGAAATTTACCCAAAACCCTTGCTGCACAGCTTTTAACACCTCAGTCAGTTTAGCAGCATGTCAAGATTTCCAGCGCATACCTTCTACAGCTTTTTCAAGTGTGCTGGTAGTGTTACAGTGTGCACAGCTCCACTGCTGAGAAGCGACAATGTGTTGAAACTTGGCTATGAACTGACCTTAAGCACTACTGTCTTCGTTCTCCATGGGGCTCATCAAAACGCCTTTTGTCAGTCCTTGCCTGATGCACATTTTACCTTTTACCCATGCTGCTTTTACTGTATTCTATTTCATTCCTGACTGTTTTCCTTCCACTGTTTTCAACAGCCCGTTGCTTCCCAAGGAATATTTAAACTGCCACTTTATTTATTAATTCCATTGACTTTTCCTTTGCTGTTCTTTTGGGCTTTTCATGCTTTGAACACTTTGTAGATCACTGGCTATTAGTTGGCTAACTTATGGTAGTGATGAAATAGGGAAAAATCTTCTCTATAGAGAGTCATCTAAAAAAAAGTCAGCAACTGGCTTTTGCAAACTAGTGTTCCTAAGGAGATCTTTGCCTGAAAATGTCATCCTTTTGTTCTGCCTTTGCTAGACCGTGAAAAGCTATAGCTATACTAGAAACATATTTAATACTGATCCAGTAAAACTTAATCTAAATATCAATTACAATTAAATCACATTTTATTGTTATTGACTTAGTTAATACTAATAAATTAAGCTATCTTAGATTTCTGCTAGCACTATGCTTTCTGTTGTACGGAAAGATAGATATCAGTCATCTATGTCTGTCTATCATTTAAAAAAATTTCAAGTCCTTAACTAAGAAGCTTGAATTTATGTCATCTTTCCTTCCTGGCATTTAGAGCAACCAGAAAATTCGGACCACTAGAATCTTCACTGGCTCTTTGGGGGGAGTTACAGAGCAAACCAGCCTGAGCATGCAACTTCTGAAGGAGGGGAAAATAGTGTCCTCCTAAAAGACTCAGGGCAAATCTCTTTCTTGTCAAACACTCCTTTTCATATTTTTAATAAAATATTTGTCATGTACATGCTTTGTGCAACACATTGTTTTGGCCATGTTCTTGCTTCTTCTCCAACAACAAACACCATGCAGTTAATCCTTCTTTGACTGTTTTTCAAATTCTGATGATGATTTCTATGACTATATGAATTATTAACTAAGTCCTTTCAAAGAATTTTAATCTTAGTATACCTACACACACTGATTTGTTCTTGTTACACTACGCAACTAGTTATATAGTATTATTCCTGTTTTACCGGCAGGATGACTCAAACATTTTTGAACAGGAGAAAGAAAAAGGAAATGCAACTTTTCACATTAAAAAAATTAGTCTTTAAATAGCAGGAGTCATCTGCAAACAAACACAAACCATGCCACAGCAGCCCTAATGAGTGTAAAGAACAACATGAATCAAAATCTGTTTGTACTCTAAAGAAAACGCATGTTTCCTTCTACCGAAACAACTCTATTGAATTATTCATACATTGCCTATATTGATATAAGGCCACACTGGCATTATTGCCACAGATAAAAATGGTGATAAACATCCACTCAGGGAAAAGAGCATTGCACCATTGTGGTACACCAAAAGAACAAGGCGGCTTACAATGCTTCGGGACACAGTTATCAGTATCTGAAGCCGCAGATAAAAATGTGTTGACACCATACTAGATGGATCATCGAACAGTCAGCTATTCAATGATGGAAGTTGAGCAACCTACAATAAATGCTCACCTGATCATCTAGACATCGTATAATGAAGATATCCCGAGTACGACAAAACCCAGAAAGGGTTCTGGAAGTTAGAGGAAAGAGAACAGGTCCAACATCACCTCACATAGCCTTGAAAACTTGTGAAAATGTGTAAACTGCCATTATTTTGCTTTTGTCAGAACAGCAGCTTGTCTCACCGTTTTCTCACCTGTTTTTATAGAACTCAGATGAACTACCACGTGGTAACAACTGGAATAACAAAGTTTACGCGTGCACACACCCACCCCCCCCTTCAAGGATTCATTTTGCACACAAATGAATGACAAATCATACACACAATACTATCAATACTACTGGATTTCTACTTATGACACACTTGAAACTGTGAATTAAGGACAAACAATCCAGGACATCCATGCTTAATATAGTGGAATCGTAGAAAACCAGCGCACAGAACTTCAGTGAGATCTGTCCTATAGTGATGGCATGATGGTATATTTTCAGATTGCTGCACCAATAATTAAATTTGCAATTTGATTAATCTGAATTTCAAAAATTAATGTGAATTTCAGTTAAAGTTGAATTCTGAAAAATTCCTATCCATTCCTTTATTTTCTTAAATAAAAAGTCCACTATAAATCTGTGTTGCCTGAGAAAATTCTGGGGACTTGTACAGTGTCTGGCTGGGATGGGCTTAATTCTGTGCACAGCAGGTGGTAGAAGTGCTGTGTTTTGGATTTGCGACTAAACCAGTGTTTGTTGGGATAACACCAGTGTTTTGGCCATGGCTGAGCAGTGCTCGCACAGTGTCATCATTTCCTTTCTTTATCCTTTCCCACTCTCTTCTCCCCGTCAAGTTGGCTGGGGTGGTTGAGAGGCTGGGAGCAGACCTGAGCTAATCACAGGGACATTCCATAGCACTGGACCTCGTGCTCAGCCATAAAAGCAGGGGGAAAGCAGGAGGAAGGGGGGAGGTGTGTGGTTATGGCCTTTGTCTCTCCAGCTGTTACACACGCCGAGACCCTGCTTTCTGGAGAACAGCTTAACAGCTGCCTGCCAAAGGGAAGCAGTCAACAAATCCTCACTTTGCTTTGCTTGCGTGCACCACTGTGCTTCACCTATCAAACTCTCTTTATCTTGGCCCATGAGTTTTCAGCTTTTGCCCTTCTGTTTCTCTCCCCCATCCCACTGCAGGGGAGTGGGCAAGCGGCTGGGCAGGGGCTCAGGTGTCACACCACAGGAGCTTTTAGGTTTGCTTCCATCCCTTGCGCACGCTGAGGCTTCAGCCCAAGGCACTGCATCTTTGGGCTGACAGCCTCTGCTCAGTTCCTGTATCTGGAACAACTGCTTTTTGTGGATGTTGGCAGCATGCAGATCAATGACCAAGTACGGGAGACAAAACCACTTTTTGGTTCACCCCACCAAGACTTGAAAATCTTCAAAAAACCTAGACTGGAAAACGGGAAAAAATCTTGTTCTTGCATTTTCATGCTATACTCTAAGGACAGTTACAAGCTGTCCATTTAAAGACTCTTTTTCAAAACTTGGTATTAATAACAAAAAAATATGTCACGTAGAAGAACTGGAGGAACTGGAACATTCCCAAGAAGATTACTTGTTTCTATACAAAGAATCCATGAATGCAGTTTAAAAACCAGAAGATTCAAATAAACCAAGGAAGGAAATTAAGTCAGAGGGTAAAAGGAAGACAGACCCCACAGAGCCAGAGCATGACTTTATTACCAAGTTTACAGAAATCCATGTATCTTCACATAAAAAAAAAGGCAAGACATTGCAGAAATCCTGTAGTTTCCATTTCTAAACCCGTCCCCACACCAATCTGAATTTAAAAAACATTCAGAGTCAAGACATATGCTATAAGCCTCCTTTTTCCAACAGCTAGGTTTTAACTGATGTAGGAATACCAACAGAAACAGCATTGTGGAAGAATCAAACCCTGTCTGCCTAGTGTAGGTCCTTAATGAGTCAACACACCTACGAGGTAGAAGCAGACACAGTCTAGCGGGACACCCAAAAAAGAAAAAAAGGCACAAAATGAGAGGGAAGTTCCTCACACAGGTAAGAAACAAGAGAGAGGAAAAGGGGAATATGTGATTAATTTTCACACTGGAAGGAATGCTGGGACTCACAGTGATCCACGTATTCCTAAATGATCTCACAAGTGAGGAAAGGGACAAACAAAGCTGGTCACAACCGCCGCAGAACAATGGATGACAAGGTGTTAAAAACGATTACAATGCCACTTTCTCAGAAAAATCCTGAGCCACAAAATCATCTGGCCCTGTCAAAAAACTCAGGGAAATGCCACTTTTCTCATTAAACTGGCTACTGGCAGTGACAGGATCCTATGCTAGACCATCCCTTTGGTCTGATTTTGTACGACAGCTCTCCTGGGTGCTGTGACCTCCTCTCCAGACACTTTCAAGAGCTTCTTTTCATTCATCTAATGTTGTTGGACAACATCAACCACTACACAACACAAAAAGTGTTTCAAATTATACCTCAGCAGGATCTCTTTATGGGCAGACTTTTCCAAGTTTTTTCAAGTTTTTGTTTTACACAAGTACTTATAAGGAATACAGAAATCCAACACATATTCAACGTTTGTAACCATACTAGAAACAAACAACTTTCATGGCTCCTGAATTCCCCTGAGGACCTCTCAAGCCTCCTCTAACACCATATTTGTAAAGTATCAGCAAATCTCTTTGTCTAATTTGTCCTAATACATTCTACAGTCACAAAAGCAAAGAATTTCATTTCTTCATTTTTACAGGACTTCAGAACAGAGTTCTTTAAGTTATTTCTGCTTTTTTCCAATTTTAACATTTGCCTACAAAAGCAACACAAAACATTAACCCTTGCTGAATTTGACAAAAGGTTTCCTATTCACTTGAATATGTCAGGGGTCTTCACACTTCCTTTGCTAAAGACACTTGAATTTGTTAGGGCGCTTCACACTTTCTTTGCTAAAGACAATCCCTGTTGACAAGTGTCTCAACTTTATTGGGATCTCTAACTTACCTACACATTCTGCAAATATCTCCAGATATTTTTCTGGATATATTACAAATTAATAATTTTCCTCATTTTTCTGAAGAAATTATTTTTTCTTCTGAAACTCTAACAAAGCCATCATGGCTTTGCTCAGCTCCTGTACTTTCACTCCCTGACTAATTAAAAAAGAAAAAGAAGTCATATTCTAATCCATCTGACAAAAAGTAAAATTCTCACTGAGGAAGCAAAGACACAAGACCAGACAGAATTTTCCAAACACATCACCTTTCCTCTCCTCTAAAACACATTCACCACTCCTCATTTTGCTCCATTGCTCTGTATTATCAGACCCTTGTTTTACTTTTCAGGGAACAATCCCTAGATGCGGAACATAACCCAGTCTAAGTCCTACCTGACATATAAAAACCCCAATATTTTATGCTCTCCTGGACTTGTTCCTCCTGTAGGTAATAGAAAACACTAGTTTTCAAATACAGATTTTAAAAAATATACGAAGAAAATATATCTATTTGCCATAAGTATAGAGTCTAACAACTCTGCTAGTTCTTTCTGTCGTTTCCCAGTCTGGAGCAGTGCAGCTACAGCGCTTCCCTTTTAAAGCCTGACTGGAAGCTAAGAAGCTGTCCCTGTGCCCGAGCTACAGGAGAGCTCCATTTCACTCTGGTGAATATTTTCAAGTCCCTGGAAGAGGTTATTCAAATCAGTATTTTCATCTACCTTTTGTAGACTTCAAGGTATATAACACAAAGTGCAACAGCCCCACATCTACAGCACTTTAATACTTACCTGTCCTATGCCTGAACTGACTGAAAAGCACTAAAGTCTCCAAGCACTTTAAAACCAGCTACAGCAGAAAGTAACAAGGCTGCTTCTTTGAAGGATTTTTACCTTTTTCTTTTTCTGGTGCTTACTGTTTGTGGATAGAAACATAGTGTCATTCAAATTTGGGGCTTTTTTTTTTTCCCTCTTGTTTTCTTTTTTTTTCTTCCTCAGTTTCAGCTCTGAAGGAACTTGTAACTGCTCTCTAATCCTTCAGATAGTTTCTCAGGGCTTCTGGAACTGGGAGGTGGGCAGGGGCTACTTCTGATAGATCCTGCTGTTCAGAGACCACTCAGCACTAAGAATGCCCACAGCTCTCTGCTTCCTTCAAGGTTTGATTCCTCCACAGAAGGAATGGAAGGAACCAATTCTCCAGTCCCAACAGACCCTTTAGAAAGGTACAGTTCCCTACTGCTGCTGGCTTCCCGTGAAGGCCCATGCTCAGCTTAAGCACCCTTCCCTCTTGTCGTGTGTAACACCAGGCCACAGGAACTCTCTGGACCAGAGACTGTCTCTGTTCAGTGGATTCGTACAACGGCGCTTTGATTCCCAGCACAGACTTTAGCTCTTACTGAAACGACTGTGCTGCCATCGCACCCTTGAACTGTAGGTTCAGACTCACCAGGTCTGCTGCCATGACCATTTTCTGTCTCAAACAGCATAGCCAGCTTTGGTCTTCTGAGTTCAGAGACAACAAGTACTACAC
>Ga0065711_1028424_pt1 | contig 41294 bp, 26 predicted proteins | sample Hoacrofraction12_FD_59098 | JGI IMG/M metagenome (GOLD analysis project Ga0065711, IMG submission 59098) | Hoatzin crop microbial communities from Cojedes, Venezuela - Epithelial fraction 12 v2 (version 2) | ecosystem: Host-associated > Birds > Digestive system > Esophagus > Crop | place...
GGGGGGGGGGGGCGAGAAGGAGAGATCATTTGCTACTCTGTTTAACAGAGACTTTATCCTCTGGGGAGATTTTGTCAAGATGTTGGATTTGTTCTTAAATGATATTTCTACCCGCCTATACACATTTGGGGTTGATGGGCTTTTCTCCTTTCCTCTCTCCCTGTGACACAACAGCTTGCTCTTCTGGGGTCCCAAACCAACCATAAACCAAACATGGCCTCTATAAGCCGGTTTGAAGACTGTTGTCCTCAACCCCTGCCTCCACACATGCTGCAAAGGCAAGAAAACAGCCAACGTGCTGTAAAGACCAATTCGCTTACCTCTCTGGTGAGCCCCCTGATTGACGTATCCGTTTGTCAAGAGAGACAGACTGTCTTGAGTGTGAGATAGCTAACTATCACCTGGGGAGACTGTTAGAGGGAGAAGGAGGGTGAGAGGGAGAGACAGACAGACAGACAGAGACAGACAGGAAGAAAGGAGCGCTGAGGAGGGGGAAAGAGGAGAGGAGTGACAGAAGAGTGTAGACGCGAGCAAGACAGTAGCACTTGATGAATTAAGTTGTCAACTTTGGCATCACCTGTGTACCTTGTCATGCCAATAAATTCATTGAAGCTGAAGCTGCACTGCGAGTCAAGAGTGAGAGAGTGCTGATGGAAGGAAGAAATAACAGCCCATTTAAAGACTCAGAGCAATTTATTAGTTACCTTGGGAAGGAAGTAGCGACAACGGGGAAGGAGAGGTGCTTCCCCATCACGGTGGGCAGGAAGGCTTGTTTTGGATTCAAGCTGTCCACCCAGCAATGCTGCAGAATGTAAAGAGATCGACAGAGACACAGACCTGGTTCAAGAAGGAGAAACGCAGGGGAGAGGCTCGCCGGGGTCCAAGGGAACCAGCGCAGACACATGCCTTTGCGTAGTGCTGTGCGCCTCGGGCCGTCCCCTGGGGTGTTGAGGGACGATGATGTTGAGAACAAGTAGCCAAACACCCCCGATGTGAGAGGAGGCAGAGGGCACTGAGCATGGTCAGCATCGCAGGGCTGAGGAAATGTAAAGGAAAGCAGAGATGGAAACTGCAGCTCTGGCACAGAGGGGTGCTGTGATGGAAAGCTGGGAGGGAGATAAAGCCCTCTGCTGATTTCGAAGTGGGAAGCACAGCACTGAGGTGCAAACAGCTTTAGCTGGCTGTTCCACGGAAGCAGTGCACCAAGCTGCTTTCCTGCAGAGCTAAGGAGATTGTCACTAACTCAGTAAAGGATCCTCCCCACTTCTTATGAGAGGAGCTCAAAGGCTCCTGCCATCTCCCAGAACTCCAGTGGAGTCTGTCGGATGTGACTGAGAAATGGGAAAATCAACAATACGATGCCCTCACCTGCTGCCCAGGCAGCACATCGCAGAGCTCGGAGCTGCCCAGACAAGGGGTAAGTATATGCTTTCTCTCTCCCTACTATTCAAACCCCCCAAAACTGAACAGCATCGGCCTCAGCTGTTTGAGAAATACATCTACCTACCTTTTCACTCCCTTTCCTTCTTTACCCAGCTCACCATTCTCCACACAGGAGCTTGTGCAACCCCTGTGCGCATGGAAGATGGTTAGCTCCTGCCAAAACGTCACTCCTATCGGCCACAGGGCCTACGAGCTGCAGAGGTTGATTTCCAAAGCAACCTGAGACCCCCTGTGACCTCATTTGTAGCCATCCAAAGATGTGTACATTTATGTGACAAGACATGTTCACTGACTCTTCCTTGCAATGAGCTGATCTCAATCAACTACCAGGCATTGCACCAAGAAAGAGAAGGACACCGCCTGCTCCAAGATCCATTTCTCCCATGGCCTCTGCTGCTGTGTGCTCCACTGATGCCCCAGGCTTGGACAGAGTGGAGGAGAGGGAAGGGAGGAGGCAGGAAAAAACCCAGATTCCTTGCTTGGGCAGAAGTACCAGAGGTATTTCTCTCAAATGGCGAGAAATTTTCACTCAGCCACACAAGTGGAGAAGCTACTTTTTTCAGCTTGAGTGAAACACTGAAGACTTACAACAGTCAGGTATTTGGAGAATTTGGGTAGAAGTGTGTGTGCATATGCATAGCATTTGACAGCTCCATGCAGAGGAATAGCACATACACCATAGAACTATCATATGTGGCTATCTGTGTGTGTATATACATATGTAAAATATACACATGCTTAGAAGGTGTATATATGTATGGATACATGCATACTCATATAGCCACATACACACACGCTGCCATTTGCTCCTGAAACTCCCGGCCTTTTTGAGAGCTCTCCTTTGGCTGCTGGTTTGTAAGCTGCCAAACAGCCGCGACAAAGCTGTCCTGACTGGGGTCCCCTGAGCTGTGCGGTGTAGCTCTGCTGGCCACCTTCAATTTGATATCAAATGAGAACAGGGATCTCGCTGAGCCGAGCTCCATTCTGATCTGTCCCCAGATCAGATCAGCTGTAGTGCCCTCAGGCTGTGGCGCTGTATTAAAGTTGAGGGCAGCTTTAATCTGATTCACCGTTTGCACAGTGGAAGCTGTGCTTGGCCTACTGGGAAATTACTGGTATGTCCCTCATTCGAGTAAACTGGACATTTCTTTTCCAAGAGTTGTGATGTTCGGGTTCATGTAACTTAGTTTAAATGATCTAAACTGGTGGCTTCCAACCTTTCTCATCCTGAGGGCACCTTGCAAATCCCCAGGAAATGTACACACGCCATACAGTGAATGTAAGTCTCCTGGCAATGGGTTTGGTTTTCCTGAAGTCCACAGACTTCCTAGGAGTCACAGACTGAAGGGAGAAGACGACTCAGTGAAAGACATAGGAGTGAGAAGGTAGGCTGGTGCTCAGCTGAGCCTGCAAGCAGCCTGCAGCACAGCTCCGAGACTCCTGGACATCCATCCGCATCCATCACACGCCCTCCAGGGAAATACCACATGTTCCACAAGACATCACCGCGAACCCCATCCTGGGGTGCATCAAACACAGCATAATCAGCTGGCAAAAGAGGTGATGATCCTGCTGTATTCAGTGTTGGTGAGGCCTGGACTTGAATACTGTGTGCAGATCTGGGCATCACAATTTAAGAAGAATGTGAAGGTCCTTGAATGCGTCCAGAGGAGGGCAAAAAGCTGGTGACATGCCTGGGTCTTAAGTGGTGCTTAAGTGCTTAAGTGGCCTTTTGGTTATTGTCACAAGACAAATGCAACAACCCAGAATTTCAGACTTGCTACCCCATAGCTTGACCAGGGTTGTGCTTTTGCAAAGACCAGTCCTGTCTTCTAGGCCTGTTTTTAGAAAACTTCACCTGTAGACCTGATACCTTGCAGAGGAAACAGTATTAGCCAGAAAACTGCCTTCCTCAAAAAGCTATTTAAAAGCAACCATGACCAACTTGCTCTCCGGGAACTGCTGAGGAGCCCAGGACACCTCAAAGGTGGCTTGCCTTTATCTGTGTCTAGCCAAGGAACAGATAAAAGTATTGTAAAGCAGTGATGGGATCATGCTAGAGGCTACAGAAAGGAAGAATGACTTTTATTTGGAAAGATCGTTCAATAGTAGGTATGCCTATTAATAAATAAATGAAAAGAGGTGACATTCATGATGACATTTAAATGACTGAGGTGCCAACTGCTTGTTAAAATACCACATGGTCTGGAAGGAGGCAAACAAAGAAACAGGGTTTGGACAAGTAGTGAGTAATGGTGACCCAATCAATTTAACTATTGATAAAACACAGGTAAGGAAACATTCAGGAGAAAAATATCTTCAAATCATCAGCTAATGGATTAAATGCATCTGAGTGCAAGATGGAAATTAACTGATCAATTCACTCAACAGCTGCTAATTATGTGTGACAAGGCACGCAGAACTCCAAAAGTGTATGGAGCTCAGAGGAAAGCAGTGCTGACAGAAATATTTGAAGGCTGCCTTTGCCACTATGGGGTAGGACATTTGCCCCCATGAGAGAATGTCACTATCACTGATTAAAATTTAGTTCTGCAAATGCTTCAATTCTGTATTTCAAAAGCATAGAAAGGGGGGTTCTTTACTGCTGCTTTGTAACAATTTGCAACATTAGGTATAAATATATGGTATAAAAATTAACATGCCAATCTAAACAAAGTTAAATGTAATGGTACAGTCAAAATGAAACCTTTTTGCCTCAATGCAGTTAAACATTTTGACATCAGTGAAATGAAACTAGAAAGTTAAAATGATTTGTTGTGACACTCGTCTGTCAAAAAAATTTGTTGCATCATCACGCTCCCGCAAAGCGCTTTGACGCCAACAGAACTGATCTTCCAATGGAAAGCTATCTCACATTTTCTGATCACTACTTTCACAATTTCATTTTGAATCATCATTCACAGTAGTATGTTCCTGACCACTTCCATTTGGGCTTGCACCATTTAGGAAATGGTCACAGGAATATTGACTAGCTCTTCTCTCCCCTTAGGCTTACTCTTCTCATATATTGACTCCTTGGGACTCCTTCAAAGTCATACCCTTGGAGAGTCAGCAGATTTCATGAGATATAGAAAATAAATAAATAGTAATGATTAATTAATTGATGACCAGGGAAAGATTAGTACCAAAGTGTGATTTTTCCCTGAACGAGATCAGAAATGGAACATTGCTGGTGCAATTCTCACCCTGCACTGTAGCACTGAGTTTGGAATTCACTTGTGGAGCAAGGATAAGCACATATTTAACTTACTGCTTATACCAGCAATTAAATTATTACTTCGAAGGGGAAAAACAGATTACTTCAAAGCTTATAAACCAGATGAAACTTCCAAATCAGCTCAGGCCTGACATTACGACACAATGTCAATTCTAGAGATGATGAGACCTGAGCCAAGGCAGTCTTCCAGATTCATCATGCTAACAATATTTATTATCTATTCTCAACCCAACTCTATAACTTGTGAGGGTCCAGTATGTTCTGTGCATGGCCTGTGATGCTATTTTTAGACTATTTTTAAAATCCATGGTTTGAAGGGAATTCAGAGGATACAATGTTTAGTACAGTGCTTCATGAACTTCTGCTAGCAAATTTAATTCAATCTGTCTTGGGTTAGGAGCACTGTCACGGATTGGCAATTGCCTGAAGAACCATAAACAAGGGATAATGACAAAGGGCATGTAAGAGCAAAGTTGTAAGCAGGTGTGTAAGTGAGGTGCTGTAGGAATCCATGTGAGGTCTGCTTTCATTTAACATCTTCATTAATGATCCTAGAAAAGTAGCTTACTAATGAACGTGGTGAATGATGCTCAAATGGGAGGAGTTGCAAACATCCATTAGGGCAGGTAAACATAACGGGGTACACAGGGATTAGACATAAGGGCAGAAAGAAAAGAACAAAACAAGTTAATTAGCTCTACTGGAGATAAAAGTCCGCTTCATGGTTAGGCAAAATCATGGGGCGTGAAGAGACCTGCACATCTCTTCAGACAGAATGAGTGTGCAACTCTGGATCAGATTTCTCAAAGCACTGAAGAATGTAAAACTGGATTGTCTAAACTCAAGCCAAGAGTAAATGGTAAAGCAGCCTGGCACACTATTAACTAGATGGAAATGTCATTTAAGGCCCAATCTAGAAGATACCTGTACTGGGGATAGCACATCAGCCCATATCTATCTTCATAAATGGGTTAAAGTATATCAACTTAACTTCAAGAACAATGCTTCCCTCATTTGAGGCCCAGTAAACCACACTTAAGAAGAGGGAAGAAGAACACTGAATTCATACATTCAATATGCTTAACAGTAGTGCTGAAAAATAAAAAGTGACAGCAAACTCCCTAAGACCTAGACAAATTACATGGCAGAAGAGTAAAGTTTCAGACGAATTATGAAGGCACGATGTGGTGGAAGAACAGTCCTCCTTAGCATCACAAAGATTACATATTCAATGGAACAAGTCATTCAGGTTTGCTGCAGCACCCAAAAGACCTGGAAAATAGTGGGAGAGGCATTCCTCAGCTTGCTAAATCTAAATATAAAAGAGGACAATACAGCAGCTCCTGCACAACATCTCACTTCAACATGAAGACCAGACTAGATCAACGCTTACCCTCCAATATTACTCAATGTGGCTAAGCCTTACTCTGAGGCTGATCTAGACCACTCACTGCTGGCCACAGCAGAGCTTGATATTTAACTCCCCAGCTAACCCAGTGAGTAAGTGTCTCCCCTGTGCTCCTGAAAACTTGGCCAGAATTGGCCCTCCTTACTATAAATGCATAAGGCAATAGGACTGCATTTCAAAGTGTTAACTGTTTCATGGCTGTAAATCCTTGCACCTTCGCATTCCCGCTAGAAGACTATGTTACTTGAAAGACTACCTTATCCCCTATGGCTGCCGTGTTCCCTTATATTTAGTACTTGCATTTTCAAGAAATTGTAAGGGAAGAAAAAACAGAATAAGCAATCCAAAGATAATAACTTCTCAGGAATGGAAAGAAATAAGTAGTTTTGTCTGTCCCTTCTTCTGATCACCCGTGGCTCATTTGTGCCTACTCCATCTCCTTAATTTAAGGTATTTAAAACTTAACTGGGCAAAAAGAAGCAGAAAATGTATGCATGCTAAAAATATATGCTTATGTATGCTAAAAAATTCTGCATGGACGGGGGTGTCAAGGGACAGAGAAGACAAGGAAGTTATCAAAAATAGAATATTCTACTGATTAGAGCAGTTCAGAGCCAGGCCCTGCCACTCATTTACTCTTATTTTGGGCAAGTTTCCATACACCTCAGCAAACTGGGAGCAGCAATGCTTTTTTCCTACCACTCATTTTTCATCTGGTCCATTTTAACGGTAGACTCTGCAGGGCAGAGACTGGCTTTCAGCCTTTGGTCGCAACCTTACCTTATAAGGATTTATTAGAAATTATGTTCTTTTGTCCATACCATACAAATGCCAAATGTAAAGTTAAAAAATAAGTCTATTTTTTAGTGAGCTAAGAGCTAAATAAGGAACCTGAGGCATTAGTCCACTTGCAGAATTGTGGTTTTAATTCTGCATGGTGTTCATTGCAAAATGGCAAAAATAAATATTAAACCCTTACTAAAAAAAAAAAAATTGCAACTGGGCTTCAATAAAACATGGCAACTCAGCCCAAGATGCATTTTTTTGCCTCAGAAAATGATAAGCAGGATGCTTAAAATAACATTATTTGAGGTAGGTTAGTATAGCTCCTTTTCTAAAGGCGATGAGGTGAAGAAGAGAGCAGCAATGGGGCCCAGGGAATTTAAGGGGCTTGCTGAAAACCACTAAGGGCATGAGTGCTTTTGTCAGGAAGCCTCATATTTTCAATTTTGGGCTTAGATCCCAGGTCATAGGGTCTGAGAAGAAGTACTTTTCGCACATTAAAAGTGCAATGCTGTGAACTGAGTTCTCCAACACATGCATACACAGAATATCCAATAACAAATTCAGAGCCTAACCTGAGAGGCCAGATTTCAGAGACATAAGCACTCCACAGGGCACCCAGCTGCAATAGGTGGACCGCTAGTTTTGGTACCTAAGGCTTCCTTTTCCTCCTTCTCAAGCTAGATTTCCAATTTAGCAGAACAGCTCTCCTTGTCCTGACAGGCGAACAGATATTGTCCCCTTTTCCATCACTAACTGGGAGAGGGAGGAGGCGAGAGAGGGTTCAGATGGCTTCCTGGACAAAAGAGGTTTGTACCTGCAGCCTGATGAACATCGGAGATAAGAGCAACAACAGCAAATTGGCCCCAGTGGGAACCGCAGCAGCACTCATTTCACCTAAAGGCAAGCCAGCAATTACGCTTGCAGCGCCCAGCATCCATCTGTCTGTTCCTTCCCTGCCATCCCACCACTGCCCCCGTGCCTCCCACTCACGGACCAGGTGTGCTCAAGGCTACTGCTACGTTATGCACAGCTTGAAAAAAAATCTTCTAGTCCTTTCTTTCTCTTGCTCAGGCATCTGAAGCCAGAGCTCTGAGTCTTATCATGCTGGATAACAAAATGGAGAGGGAGCTTTAGGGAGAGAGGAAGGAAAAAGCATGTACTGCTATGTGCATGGTTTTGTTCCAGCTGGGTAGGCATAGCCCATGGGAGAAGGCTGTCCCAGCCCTCAGTATTTCAGGGAATTCTCTCACGTCTTCCTAGACCATGATCAGAGCCTTTGGAGATCCCATCCCAGACGGCAGTGCCTGCCACCAACATTACCACCGCTCCAGCAGCACGTCGGATCGACTGTGCGTGAGCAGGGGCTGGAAGCACTGCACTGGTCTCCGCAGCCAGCAGGAGCATGGCCATCTCTCTGGCCTATGGAGTTCAGCTTTCATCAGCCATAGGGAATTGGGGGCAAGAAAAGAGCAAGGATGGTGTCCTTCAGAAAGCCCAGTTTCCCTGTCTGCAGGTGACCTGGAGAAGAGCAATGCGCATTACCTGGCTTCCCAAGAAGCAGTGCAACCACACAAGATCTCTGACAGCAAAACTACAGCAGAAGCAGCCGAGGAGCACTCTCTCCTCGAGGCAGAGGAACTGCAGGGTGTGCTGACAGAAGGCTCCAAGATACTCGGGTCCCAGCATCCAGCATCAGCTCCAAGGCTGGCTGAATGCCTCTGGTGTCTCCTCCTGGCACACAGCAAGTCAATAAGGAAATTTTCAAAATGCTCTGCGCGCTGTGAACATCCTCTCTGAGCTCCTTCTTTTGTCCGAGCTCCCTTCCTTCTCCTGAGTCAGCACGGCTCATAGCACCCAGCTACAGCAAAAGGGCTTAATAGGGTAGCTGGACAGAATTAAAGGGGTATTATTAATTCGACAGGTGCTGCTGCCTGGTGTCATGTCCCAAGTTTGTCCTATAGCTGTGCTGATTATTTTCTCTCCTTGGATCAGGGACATTTCATTTATTAGCACTGAACTTCCCCCTCACTGCCTGCAGCCACTGCTGCTCTGATCTCCCCAATTCACTTTGCAATTAAATTTTGTCCTCTTGTGAAACGACTCTGCAGGAAAGGTCTTGTGTTTTGTTTTGTTTTGTTTGTTTCCCCCCTCCCAAGTTCTACTTGGCCAAAACAGCCTCTGGAAATCCTAGCAGAATCCCAGAGCAAAACTGGCTGGAAACAGTGTTAGATGAAAAGCAGTCTAAAAGCCATAGCTTTACGTACCTAAACCACTCACCTCAGCAGGGAAGAGGGAGCAGGGGCACAGGAGGCCACTAAGTCTTAGCTGTAGAGGTAGAAATCTGACATAACCATGGAGTTGATGGAGATTTACATGAAGGTGGCTTGGAAGGCGACACAAGGGGTTTCGTGTTGGGAAAGCTTGAAATGAGGAGCATCAAAATTGTCACATCGTTCCCCTTACAAACACTGGCAGTCAAACCAACTGATGGGCAGGAAGACTGGGGAGCACAATTGCTCCCATTTAAGTGATTTACTTTATTGTCACTGCTGCTAACACCCTTCTTTTTTCCCCAGGAATCACATTAGCAGCTATAAACCTGCAAATTTAAATGAACTCTGCTTGGGATCTGTTTTTGCTCCATAAACTACAAGGCTTGTTGTTTGTTTCTTCTCATTCCACTCCTCCTCTATATAGTCATCCCCGGAAAACTTCGTATCAGTAATAAATGACTACTTTCGCTGCCTCCCCTTGTGAAGCCTAATCTTCATGCCTCCCTTCTCTTCCTCTTGTTCACCCCAGAAAGAAATACCATCTTTCCCAGGACTACCCATGCTAATTCATTCATTCCTAGGACTACCCTCTAAGACGTATTGGCCTGACATTCCTGGTTTTGTGGGACTGGACAACCTCTCATCAGCCCTGGCTATCTCTCAATTGTTAATTAAATGCAAACACTTTTCTTTAGGCTTCCTGGGCATTGTTTAAGTTACTGTTCCCTTTCCTATCACTGAATATGTCAAAGGCTGGAGACAGCAGAAGTGATATTATCCTTCCCTAGGAATGAACCCTTTTTTCCAGGACTGAGCTGGCCTGCACTGATGCCAATTACATCAGCTTTTTTATGACTTCATTACTGCTAAAGCCACTATAAAGCGTAGCATCGAAAGGCTGGACCAGCCTTTTTATTTGCACAGAGGTACTGATCATTGCGCTTTTATGTACTTGAGATGTTCTTTCGATCCTCTACTTCCCCAAGCCAGGGATGGGTCCCCAGGCTAGGCAGAGCAGAACGAGGAAAAGCCTAAGTAAAGCAGCTGGCATAGGTTGCCTCTCTCTGGAGATCTCCATGTGAGAACCACAAAGCACTTTGGGCTGTTTTAAGCATGACAGCTGGCAAAGCAGCAAAGGTCAATGCAGGAAGGAAAAAAAGGGAGGAGAGAGCTCAGCATGAAGGAGTCGCAGAGCATCACAGGGACCTCTCTCCAGCACAGCGATCTGGCCATTCCCAAAAGGCAGGGAGGGGGTCAAACTCTGCCCTTATCCATAACAGCATGAACAGAGAAAAGTTCCCTGACTGCTGCATATTGCAATACTAAGTAAATGCTCGGGTGCTGCGTTCAGAGACAAACCAAAGGAACAGTAGGGGATTGCTTTATGAATTGCTTGAGCGTTGTTGATCCCTGGACAAGGGAAGGTAAGAGAAAAAACCTGAGGTGCCTGACAGCAGCTTCACTGGAGAAGATAAGGGCACCAAAGGGCTGAGATATTTCTCAAACTGGGTAGCATCCCTAAGACACAAGGATATGTGTCCTTCTGAGTTGAGAGGGCATGTGAAAAGCAGCTGCCTCCTAGAAGCCATAGGAGATGATGCTTCTTCTTCAAGTGACTGGGGCTGCTGTAGCTGAGTTTGGCCAACCGTGGTAGAGACTCGAGTGAGGTGAGTTGCTGAAACCAAACTCTCACAGGTAGTGAAGAGTGGCCTGGTCTGTGAAATGGGATGCTGGGACAGAATGCAGTGCTGGATGAATCCTCCCTGGCATGGTTACTTCTCAGTATTCCCATGCAGATGCAGCTCTTTCCCTTCCCTCTCTCCCCCCCTCTCTTCCTCCCCACAGGGCACTGAAGGCTGCCTGCTATCTGCCCCTCTGCTGTGGGTGGCAAGATAATGCAGTAGCTCTCAGTCTGATGGCAGTGTGGTACATACCTGCGGGAACTCGTGAAAGCATGTTAAGTCTTTTCCAGCACAGCGTGCAATCCTGGGTACTTTCTCTATTAAAAAGAAGCTGAAATAGCATGGGGGCATCTTTTTGCTCTCACACCCTAACTAACCTTCCAGCTTCCCTTCTGATCCCCATCTTGAGTTCACCTCTGATTTTCTCCCCGTCAGCCTTTACAGCAAAGAGAGCACCAGGTTTCCCCCAGCTTTGAAGCAGAGCTGCATCAGATGGGAAGAAGTGCACAGCCGCGGTACTGGAGGGACACTCCACCAGCGTCGCCACCAGGTCTGGGGGGACCTCTGGGGCGCCTGGCACGTGTCTGTCCTGCTGCTTCTGGTCTGTGGCCCCTCTCCCAACAATTTCACTTGCCTTATTAACTATTCCCAACAGCCCCACTTTCTGTGTGCATGCTTGTTTGGCTAATTCTTGTTTCCTCCCATGTAGCACATAGGAAAAAATAGCATTAGCAACACTCTTGGTTTCAAATGAACCCTATTAATATTCGACTCTGCAAGGAACTGTGGGATAATTTTGATAAATGTGGCTGGGAAGCCTAGCTGACAGAACCAAGCGCAATGCTACTGTGTGTTCACAACCCATCGCTGAACACACAGAAGGGGGCAAGAGATGGGCACTGCATGGGGCTGGGGGTGAGCCAGGCAGGAGGGAGAGCAGAGGAAGGGGGTCTGTTGAACAGGAAGGATGTGGTGCTGTAGGGCAGACTTGAGAGCAAAATGGACTTAGCGAGATACGAATGGGAAGAGGAAAACAAAAGCAAGATGGAAAAATCAGGCTAGGATGACTAGAGGGACATCGTTTGAAACACAGACACTTAACTGTGGAGGGGGAAGAAAGCAGGAGAAGCCAGGAAACTGCGATAGCAAAATGGATCTAAAGGTGACAGTAGGTACGAAATCAGACGCAAGCTTGCAGAGAAATGAGAAAGGGGCTTGAGCGAGACTAAATGCACCTAGGCCACAGTTCAGCAAAGCACACAAATAATTTGAAGCCACTTCCTTTGGTCGATGTACTTGCTCACTTTAAGTAAATGCTTCTGTGGTTCACTGATTGGCAAACCTCAGGCAGCATCATCTTACAAGAAACGCATCGAAAAACTAGAGGTAGAAGTGAACAGAAATGCACTGGAGGGGTATCAGCAGCTGAGATGAAGAATTACCTGTGCCAAAACTAGGGGGACTGAGATAGCGCATTTTGCTGTAGACCCTTAAAGGCTTTTTGTTCTTAAAAAGTAGGTGCAGCTAAAGGAAAGGTGGTTGCAACTAGAAACAAGTTCAGAAGGTCTTCTGTAAAGTTGTTGTTAAAGTATGTAATTATTCTTGGCATCTGCTTTTAGACAAATCTCCCAAAGGGAAGAGCTCGAGTCCACTTTTTATTTCAGTAGGGGACTGCAAGTCATGCATTTGCACTTCACGCATGAGGTAAGTTCAGTCTGGAAAGAGACTGCTGGGCATCCTCATAAATACAGCTTAGCCTTCAGGAGCACACAGCAGCAGCTGGAATAAGCCATAGTCTTTGGAGCTGTGCAAGAATATATACACTGCTACTGAACCGCCTTCAAATGAAGACAAGTAGTTTCTTTTTTTATTTTTTTTTTAATTTTTCCAGATATATTCATTTTTTTCAGGTCTGTAGTATCACAAATTTATGCCCAGAAGATTTAGCTTTTATGGAAATTAGACTTTCCTGGCCAAGTCTATGCATTATGGCTAAATCTGGTCTTTAAAACCGTGGCCAGTGCCCAGTGTAGACCAATTCAGTAACAGCTACTAGGAAGATGGTCCAGATGGGACAGTGAATGCTGGGAAAGATGAATAGTCATTCCTACATACCCTTAAACTAATCTCTGTGAGCACCTCAGTATTTCACTTGTGATCAACATTGCTGATTTTGGGCCTTGTGACTCTGAGTTTCTTTGACAAGCAACATGAGAAACCTGTTTCATTAAAAACAAAGGTAAAACTTCTATGAGGCATCCATAGCAAGCTATCATGAGCTTTACTGCGAGGTCCTTGAAAAGAAAGACTTCTATCACAGGACACAATAATGCTACAAAGAAGCATGCATCTCAGAAGTAGATCTTCTCCTGCTCAAGAAGTGTAGGAACTATATTTCAGGATTCATGTCCTCTGCTTCCCAACCTCTCTGAGAACCATTCCTACACCGGGTGAGTCCCAGCCGTGGTTTCAAGCACGTCTGAGCCAACACATCTGTGTGTGCCATAGCCTGTTCTGAACTCTCTGCAAGATTCTGCTCCACAAGTGGTTGATCCTGTAAAACTAATTTGCTTTTCCTGCGAAGCAGGCAAACACATGAAAAACGCCAGGATCGTTTAGCTGCCTCTGATGTGCCGGCTGTACCCATGCTGCGAGGTTCTGGAGAAGCATGTACCTTTGCTTTAGGAGAGCAGCTGCTGCTTGCCTGCAGCTGGTGGAGCCAGTTCCATCTGGAGACCAGATCAGAACCCATTAAGCACTGAGGTAGACTGCTTGGAAGTGGAGTTTGCAAGGCAGGGAGGCAGGCAAAGGCTTGGCTGCAAAATTTCACCTCTTGTAAAGAAAGGAAAGGGAAAGGGGAAAAAAAAGCAACCCACACAGCCTATTGAGCAATTGTTCCTGCATAGCCTCTCCAGTCTAATTGATTTGGACACCACAGCTAATTTTTGCTCAGACATCTGTTAGCACACATTAGTGCATGTCATTAGACAGGGAAGCACAGATTAGATGGAGGGGCAGAGCTCAAAGGCCCTAGTTTGGATGCTGGAACAAGCAGGAGGAAGGGCGAGAGGGAGAAGATGTTTGTGCAGGGCTGGAATTGTTGGAAGGAGCTTGGAGTAAAGGGGAAGGATTTGGCTGGCTCAGAGCATTCCCACCAAAGAGTCGCATATGTTCCGCCCACTTACCCATGCTACAAGCACACCCCTTTCATTTGCAGGCATACCACAGAGGTCCTGGTCCTCACTGGCACAGAAGCAATAAAGCCAGAGCTCCCATGAGAAACCCTAAAGTGTATTCTTCCATGTTCTTCCAGTTTGCAGCTGCTTTGGTTATGATTAGAGGTCTCAGAGATAAAAGAAAGGGACACGAGAAAAAGAAAATGACCTTTCTCCCCTCACCTCTCTCCAGCATAGTGTCAGATTGCTCTGGAAATACTCTATATTTAAAGCTTTACAGATATGATGAATCTTTCCTCCGGAGAAGCAGAACTATATGAAAGGTACTGGTTAGGAGTATGGGACAGAAGAGAGACAGTAGGACGTCACCAAACCTAATTACCAACAGTCACAACCTTCCTCAGGGCTGTTCTGCAGCCTACGAGTGGATGCAGTTCATTTTTACCACCCCTGACACTAACAGGTAGGCGGTTGATAATTTCAGCCTGGCTAGGACTGGGTGCACACCAGAACCACCACTTCATACAGCCTGATTTGTCCACTGGTGAGAAAACATTTTTTCCTCCTACTCATCTATTTCTTTTTCAGGAACAATGTAAACCCCCTGCCTATTGGCACTTTAGCAATATGGAAGCATGTGCTCAAATCCAAATCCAGCCTGCATAAGCAATTCCCCAGCTGAAATCCCACAACACAACATTCCCGTCAGGAGCGGCTGCTGCTGCAGTCACCACGGGTTCTGCAGCGTACAAGGTGCTGCAACTCTGCTGGCAGCACACCCTGGCTACAGCAGAGCTCTACGTAATTTGGAAAGGAGTTCTTTGGAGTTGTATCTGTTCATGTACATGCAAGCAAAGGTAAAGACAAAGAACATAATGCAAGCTTCTCTGAGCGTATTCCCGGTTTCCCACAGCTTTCCTGTGAAAGGTGGAGTTACTGTATTGATTTGCCAATGTCTGAAAAAGGTTTGAACTCACTCTTTCATGTTTTTGCTCCATGAAGGTAATAAAAGAGCCTTTCTGTCCTTTTGGGTCATACTTTGCACAAAACACCTGGGAGCCCTAATAGCCTTGAGGCTTTTACTCCTCCACCAATTGGGGTGGAAATTAGCCAACAGGCTCCTGGGTTCAGAGGACTGACAGTCACCATGACCATGCAATATTAATTTCCTTCCAAACGACAAGCCAAAAGTTGATGAAATGGCCTTGTTTTGCTGTAACAGGCTGCCTGGGAAGGAGGGAGCGGCAGGATTTGTCAACTGACACTCTATCGCCAGAGTGAAGAGGTCAACGTCTATTACAGGGATCACAGAGATGAAGGTAAGCCTGTCAGTCACAGGGTGAAAAATGAAGCCCTCGCCTCCCATCCAGCATGTAGTACCTCTGCTTGGTCACAGTGAGTCTTATCCTCTGTTGCCTTGCACTGGCTTTGCTTTGGCATAGCACCACTGACTTTAGCAGAGTTGCTCTCACCCTTTCCCAGGGATCATGCTCTGCCTGACTTTGACAGGCATATCACTTCCAATTTAGAGCAGGACTGACGCATAAACATCTGCACAGCCCTCTGCAGAACCACCCCTCTCGTGCAAGCGTCTGCCAGCTGAGAAACTCCAGCCCACTAACACAGCACAGATCAGGGTGGTGGCAAGAGGGGAAAATAAAAGCCACCCTCTTTTTGCTGTAGACCCCTTTTTGGGCATGACTGTCAGGTTTTGGTTGCAGGCAGATTGCAGGGTGCCCTGGGTGGAAGAGGTCAGGGGCTACCCCAGGCTGGTCCCAGTTAGTCCCTCCAGCTCTGCAACGGCTGGCACTGACCCACTGCACCCCAACACCGTGGCCAGTCAGAGGGTCCCCAGCCTCACGGGCCCAGCTGGGGAAGGAGAGGGTGGCTCTGCTGGGGCAGGGGGCTGCAGAGGGGGCACATGGGGAAATGTGAGAAGAGAAAAAAGAGGAGACATGGGAGGAGGCAGGAGAATGCACAAAAGGAGACACAGGAGGGGACAGAGAAGCAGATATAGCAGGGTGCATGTGGAAGGAGACTTTGCTGGGGACAGGGATGGCAATGGCTCTTGGAGGGAGGCACACCGTGCTGGGGGGTACCTTGGGGGGACTGTGGCTGGGGGGGACCCACACTGGTGCAGGGACACCCCTGCAGGGACTGTGGCCCATGGAAGACCCAGGCTGGAGCAGGAAACAAGTGAGAAGAGCTGCGGAAGCAGAGTAAGAAATCAGGAGCAGCAGCAAGAAACCATAAAGTACTGACCCAACGTCCTGCTCTGCCCATCGCCTCATGCAAGGGACTGGCAGGGACTGAGCGTAATTTGTGGTTAAAACAGGAGGAGAGAGGACTTGGGGGGGGAGAGGTGTGGAAGTGAGGCTGAGCCTGGGGCTGGAAAGGTGCTTCATTTAGTGTTTGTTTCATTGTTTCTCAATATTCAAATAGCTATTTTGAAAGTTTGTGTTAATTGGCTGTAAATTAAATTACTTGAATTTCCCAAGTCTAGTCCCCCATCCCAGTCTCCAAGAGCCAGTCAGTACTGACAAGAGGAAGCTCTCTGTGGCTGCTGGAAGAACAGTAAGGCAAGAAAAAGCCTGGGGTATGTTCCTCCCCCTTACATTAGCTACTTGGACACCATGACTACCAAAGTCTACAAAGTGAATCATGAAAGGGAACTGAAAAAGGGCTTTGTTTTAGTCCGTGCCAGGGGCAGCCTTTACTCTACTGTGCGCCTTCCCACAGCCTGACTGCATGGGCTTCATTAGCAGTGTGTATCAAGGACCTCAAAGCGTGCGGCAAACATCATCTGTTCAAGCCCTGTAATTCCTGCACTGGTGAAACACCTAATTATCATCCTAAATATGTCCACGGAGAAAATGAGGCATTAATGAGGTAGGGTCGGGGAAGTGACTTACCACGGGCAATATGAATGAGTGACACACTAGGAAGGGTAACCAGCAGCAGCCCCCTCCAGGCTTGTACACCAGTAGAAAGGGAAAAAAGGAAAAAAATAAAAAAGATGGACAACAGGAAGAGAGAGAAGGAAAAGAAAGAAATAAATGCAAGGCAGAGAAGGAGAGAGCACACAGAGCGAGGAAAGCTGTCTACGAAAAAAAGGGCGGCTTCAGTGCATGCCAAGCAAGAAATGGAAGTGACAGCCTGAGCTGTAGAGCAAAAATGCCCCAAACTAAATGGGAAATAGCCAGAGCGGCCTACCATGACTTCCACAGTAGAAAACATTTTGCATTTGGGATGCCTGTAGAGGAGGCAGGAATCCCTCTGACATTTGCATGCCTCAGGGCTTCCCTGAAGGGCATGTTTCCATTGGCAAGGAGAGCGTTTGGGACAGTTGGATTAGATGTTGTGAACAAGGCTTCGAGCATTTAACCTCCATTAGGAAGCAACAATTTACTCACTCACTACCAGTTACCTGGTGCCAGGGCTCAATTACACAGGAGACTTTAAGGGAAGGAGCGTCCATACATTATCACAGCAAACAAGTCAGTGTGACTTCGTTCAAGGGTATCATCCACCCCAGAACCTATTTCACATCTCGTTGGCTAGCTGAGTGAGAACTGATTGCACACGCTCCCTTGTTTCTCCGTCTGGGTGTACAGTGGAGGAAGACCCCAATTCGTTAAAGGAAACAGAGCGAAGTAAAGAGCTGAGCCTCTCCTTGTTAACCTCCTCCAGAAAACAGATTCCTGCATAGCCAGGAGTCTTCTAGGGAGTGTTTGCATCAGCAGGAGAGGGAAAAGCGCTCCCCAAAACTGCTTGCTTTTCCTCAGTCTCTCCAGCATTACAGCACACCACTGGCATCATAGGTTCTCTTCTGTAATCCCCTGCTGCTTAATTAAACTCTGCAAAATGCAGGTTTCCTTCACCACTCTGCTGCACTCAAGGTGAAGCTTCCGCCTCTTGCTCCTGCACCCTCCCCATGACATGGATTCCAGATGGGTTTTCCTGGTGCACAAAGCAGACTAGCTCCACACGCCTTCTTCAGCTACACCATCACAGACTCTCCTGCTCTGTCCCCATCATTCAAGTAAAAGCCTTAGTACCAGTAGCACTGCCTCCCTGGGACATTCCTCCTACGTGATTCTCTCTGGAGATAAAGGATAAGATGGGTCAAGAACAACATGGTGGTATTTAGGCTGAAATCAGGAGAAGATTGACCTTCAGAAGCCTTGGTTTCTGCTACAGCCTTCCAGTTAAGGCAGAAAAGCCCACCTGCTTGTGCACTGGAGCTTTGTGTGTTCATTACAGCTGCCTGCGATAACATGGGATCATTTCTGAGAACCTGCAAGGCTCATGCCCGCAGTCTACAAGCCTTCTCCATACAGCCTTACAAGCAAAGATTTGAGGCTCAGAGAAAACACCCCCAAAGCTACTTGGGAAGCCTTATGCACAGTATGGCAGTATGGCTACTCTCAGTAGGTACCAAACTCTGCAACACCCTTCCTCTCTACTCCAAAGGAGAGCAAAGCCTCCTTCACCAACTGCTTCCTTTGCACTGCTCAGTCAAGCCTGCCTCGGCTTTCCCGCTGCCTTGCCCCGGGAGTGGCCACTGCTGAGTATTTCAGCGGGCAGAGTGCTACCTGTTTGCACGCCGCCCATCACACACATTCCCTTTGCTCTGCTCCTGCACTCCCTCAGTGACGAGGTGAAGTTTCCCCACATCCAGGGCAGTGGGATGAGCCAGGGATGCCTGGCTGCCAGAGGAGCCCTGCTGCACCTTTTCAGGACATGGTTTAGCAGGCATGGTGGTGTTGGGCTGACGGTTGGACTTCATGAGCTTAGAGGTCTTTTCCAAGCTTTATGATTCTATGATTCTATGAGTCTCACTCGATGAGAAGGCAGCGCCAGGTAATAGGGAGACCACGGCAGCTGGGAGCTGGCTGTGCATGCTGCTCTCCTGGGCAGCCTGGGTAGCTCTTCTCCAAGTCCCACAGCTCACAGCAGGCGGTGTGCAGCCATTATGAGACACGTTGCAGCGTGATGCCTTCAGGCACAGAAACTCCGCCAACAACTAGCTATTTGCTCTGGAGGAACAGGGAGAATGCAACTTTTTTTCTTTTCTTTTCCTTTTTTTTTTTTTTTTTTCCCCTGTGGATGAGGTGCAACCTATTTTTTTAACCTATTTAAAGGCTTCGAATCTGCTGTCTGTCACAGTATTTGACTATCTTCCACAAGAGTCAATAGTAACGTGGAAGTCCTCAACGGTCTTCTTGGGGCCCCAGACAGACCAAGTCAAGCCTAAAACAAGGAGAGATTTACTTCCTTCTCTTCTTTGTACTGTTAGTCTGCAATGATTATGAAAGCAAACTCAAATATGTGTGCGCCCTCTTTGAACCCCAAACAAGGAAGCAGTGAAGCCTTTCAGGTGGTCCAGCTCCAAAGAATAAGGAATCAGGACCGGGAGTCTGGTATTGTCAAACCTCAGAAGATCTGGCCTTACCAAAACCAAATCTCCTATGGAAGTGGAAGTGGAAACATGCTGCAGGAGCTGCTCGGGGAGCTATCTTCCTGATCGTTCCTGAGACCTACTGCTGAAACTCCACTACCGTATGTAGGGGGCTCCAGTTAAGTGTTTGGCTGAACGTTTGAGACCTATCTCTTCTTTTGGCCATGAGCTGCTGAGAGCTCTGTTGGCTCAAACAAGGGAATCCTGCTTCTTATCTAAAGAGCCCAAAGAGCCCCAAACCTCTTAAACTCAAAAAACAGAATTATAATCCTAATTTCCACCCTTCAGCAATGTTATGGTCAAACATTGAGTCAAATCCCAACAGTACGCTATTCGCTTCCCTAGTGGAAGAGTGGGAAAACCCTGGGGGACAGACAGAAGACAGAGGAAAATGCTTCTAATAATTCCTAATAATACACGATGCAAGCTGCACCTCTACACATGGTTCCCTCTTACGCACAAACCAGAACAAGTATGTTTGAGAGTTCAGTCAAAGAAGGACTGGGAGGCCCACAAGCACCTCATTAGTGATTGAACACAATGATGAAGAAGCTGTTTTGTCTCACGTTATTGAGAACCTTCAATGCTGATCCAGTTCTCCTCCCACTTACACAAACATAACCCTACTTGCTCTCCTAGAAACAATCAGAATTAGGCTCTCAGTAGAGGCATAAACACAATTTTCAGAAGAAAAAAAATTGGAGCACCACTTACACATCAAGTTTAAGTTGGTAAGGGTGGTGGTGGTAATTCACCTCAGTCAATCTATTCTCCTAAAATAAGACATTTAATGTAAGTGCATTTAATCTAACCCTACAGTCAATGAAGAGAGCGAGAGATATTTTGAGACGTCCATTCACTCCAAGCACTTCCAAGACTACTCTCAGTTAGATACCTGTTAGAAAGATACAGTTCAGTGAGGTAAGTCCCACCCAAAATTTGCACAGTCACATAGCTTTCACTGACAATGTGCTGAGGGTGACCATGGCGATGTCCTCACCAGTTGGACATAGTCCCATAGGATCTGAATAGAGTGGGCAAAGCCAGGTGCATGACGGTTCATCAACAGTCCCAGTCATGGTGAGACGGTGAACCATATCCAGGGTCCATGCAGTGAGACAAGGCTAGAGAAAAGCCACCTACCACATAAGTCCAAGGTCTATCCAAGAGATGGTGCCAGAGACACAGCTGGAGACAGGTAAACCTAACATGCAGATCCAGGCCTGAGCTTACACGGAGCTCCTGGTCAGAAGGTAGGTGGATACCCCTGGAGAGACTGGTCAAGGTCTACTTAGTGCACTCAGGGCCCTGGCAGACAGTGGATTTCCTAAAGAAGTAACAGTAGTGAGGAAGATAATACAGCTGTCCAAAAAACTGAACGGAGTACATGACATCTCCAACACTAACCCAGCATCAATTTTTGTGTTAATAAAAATATCCAGTGGGGATGTATCTAGTTACATTAACGTCTTTCCCCACTATAAGTAGAGTCACTGCGAGCATTTTATATGCAGAATGACTAACTGGAATAAGCTGTGCAATTTTCAGCTTAAACCGTCTCCTTTATGCTCAACATCCGCCCAACATCTAATGACACAGTTTATGTTTTCATTGAGGATTCAGCATCCGGGCGAAAAAGAGCAAGCTTTACGAGTCTTCACTCTAAGTCAATTAGAATTTAAATGTAGGTCGGATGCCAGGGAGAAGAATGGGACCTGCAGCAATTCAGATCTCAGATGTTCATGTACTCTAGAGACAGAAGAATCATTTGCACTCTTATTCTATCTTCCAGAGCTGGGGGCATTCGGAAAGGCAGGTTTGTTCTCTGCTGCATATCTAATAGTGTTTTGGCCAACTAGTCTTTAAAGTTTCTGGGAAATGACTCTTCTACCTTTGCCCTTGGGAGGCTATTTCACAGCTGAATACATCCCATTCCTGATCTGCCCTTGTTAGTCCTAGCTATGACCTCCACAGAGAAGCACACTTCTTTAAATACTTGGTGGGTCTGATAATTGTTTGCAGAGTGTTTTTTCACCTCGATCCAATCCAGCACCCCCTAGCACTAGCCTGGAATATATGAGAAGCAACTTCAGTGAAGTCAGTGAAGTTGCATTGATATGAACCAGCTCTCAAACACTACATCTTCCACTGCATTATCATTTAACCAGGATTCACAGATCTTCCTCTTTTAAACTTTAGCATATTTGCCTTTGCAGTTCACTACAATTCTACAATTCTACTCATATTGATTGATGTCGCTGGAGAAGAGACAGGAGGAAGCCGCTGAAGAAAGAAGGGCCAGGATGCAATCACTTGCATGACAAAGTTCCTTGAGAGGCCTGGGCAAGCCACACAGTTCTTGCTCACTTCCTTTCGATACTTCTGTACGCTAGCATGGACGCATGCATGCACACATGTATGTATGTCATCCACTACCAAAAGTATCACTTCTAGTCTAAACTACTTTCTTTCATTTTTCCCCTCTCCATTCCCTCTGCTGCTCATTAAAACTCATCTTTCCCACCTACAACGTTGAAGAGTCAGCAGGCTGCCCAGATAGCATTAGCTAACAGGAACTGACAGCCTGCCACCATTTTCCGAAGGCTTATGTTTTTGATATCTGCCTGTCTTCCAGCCTGACTAATTCTGCAAAAGACTTTTATCATGGGGAGATTGACCTCAGGCAGGAGACATTTTGTGTCACTGTGAACAAGTGAAATGAAGACACGATGGGGATGGAGAGAACCCACTAGCAGCAAAAGGGAAGGAGAATAAAACTGATATATGACAAGAATACATGTTTAACCATGGCAGGCAACTCAGTGATTGGTCTTCTAATGAACAAATTCACTGAAGGACCTGAACTGTGGCATACTTTGTGACCCTGTAAGAGGCAACCTTAATTGACGATAAACTAAACACCAGTCAAGTCATGAGAAGCATTTTGCCACTGATTTACAACACTCTGGATCCAATTAAAGAGTTCCTCCTTCCCTCTGCCAGCTAGTGCCTCATGAGGTTTGTAGGCTGCCTCACAATGACTTACGGGGACACAGTCTGGAATACCTCTGTACTTGGGTTTTGGCAAAGCAATTTTTATTACATTTTATCACAGAGATGTGGAAGTAAACAAAGCAAAAAATTGACAGCATGGATACCTGTTCATACTTACAGAAAGTAAACAATGCTATTACTGTATTTCCCCACTGAGGTGCTGTGTTCCAGAGAAGCTTTAGTCTGGAGGACTCGCTACCCTCTTTATTTCCCAAGCTCAACATCCCTGGCTGAACTATGTTCTTCAAGATCCACTTCAGTCGCCTCTCCAACTGAATGGCAGATCCATCCCAAGAATCACAATTTCTTCCCATTCAAGACTTCTGAGGCTGCCATGAAAAGAAAAAGCTACTCATCCAAAAAAACTACATTCCTTCTCTCCCTGCATGGTGTCGAGTGTGCCCTAGTTACGCCTTTCAAAAAAATCAGGTCACTCTGATGTTAGCTCTATAGTATTGGGTTGGGAAGTTCCTGAGAAGGCATGACCATACACCTCTGAAAAGCTCAGGACAGCTTTTCTGTCAGTGATCTGAGCTCCCTCTTCCAGGATGGGCCAATGGCTGAGTATGCCAGACCAACGAGGAACAGAAACTACAAAAAATTGGGAGGATTGGCATCCACAACAATTGCCTACTTCATGTGTTCCCTTCACGTCAGGCAGCATGGGTGCATTTTGCCTCTGAGTCCCTGCTAGAACCTAAAGAAGTCTTCATGCACCTAAAGCCTACATGTAGCTAAACAATTGCCCCTTGTGGGGGAGCTCCACATCTAAAATCTCAATGAGAATAGACGCAAGGCTTTTAACTCCCTTGACTTCTCCGCACACAGATGAACACTGTTGCCACTTCCACCTGAATGTGCCTGCATTGTACTTAACCTTTGTGTTCTGAAGTCCTCCTCTACGTCAATTACTCTGCTTTGCCCTCTCTGCTGGATTTACTGCATTCCCAAGGAGACATGATGCCTCTTAGATGGTCTTCTGGCAGATACATACAAGCCATTTACCCTTAAAGATTGTTTCCTTTAGGTTGGGTGGCACAGTCAGCAGTCTCAGTTTGCCCTGATGAGCAGCTACTATGCAGCAGAAATGATCCAAATTTGCAAGCTTTCATCAAGATTAGGTGTTCACTATTTCACTAGCGGGCCAGCGGACACATAGGCAACATATGTGGTGCATCAAAAAGTGGGATTTGCTTCCTTAAAGAGCATGAGCAGTCAGAAGGGGCTGTACCCATCTTGGAAGAGGCCAAGTGCTCTGTAGCAGCGATGAATAAGGAATAAACAAGTGGTTGGGTAGAACTGTAAAGCCGCAATTCAAACTCCTATAATGCTGAGGGAGGCCTATCTTTGGGACAGTGGTTTAAGCTCACCTTGAGATAGGGGAATTAGGGCTAGAGCAGAAGAAAAATCATAATTTTTGTATTTTACCCAACACTGTTCACTCATCCCTGCAATCATCCAACATGCCCTAATTGCTTCAGTATGTCCCTGCAAAACAGAAACCAAGAGTGACTTGGTAAGAGACACACAAAGACACAGATCTAAGATGTACACAGAAGCAGTCGTCCAGTAACGATGACCAGCTGTCACAGGCAGCAAAAACCTCCTGGCAGTTGGCACTGGCAAATTTTCAAATACCCGCTGGTTACTGCTGCCCCATTAATGGTGGGCACCTTGCCCAGGCCACATTCCTCAACAGCTTATTTCTTTCTCTTCCCTCCTCTCTCTTTCTTACAGACTTCTAACACAGTTAATAAAAAATTTATCAGGGCAATGAAATAAACAGCAATTTGATTTGATCTGGGAGCCAAAAAGAAGAGAGTTTCTGCTGCTCAGGTGCAGACTTGGGAGTTTCTGCAACTGCTGTCAGAAACGTGCCTACAAAACCAATAAGATTTGAAAACTGGAGATGCAGGAGTTTTGGGGGGTTTGTGGGATTTTTGTTTGTTTTTTATTTTAGGGAGTGGAAAGGGCTGGCAGGGACACCAGTCTGCAGCATGCTCTTAAACCCCAGGAAGAAGAGGGTAACACTTGGAAATCCGTAGGGAGTAATAGATATTGCAGCACCACAGATGGAAACAAGCGTGGCAGCATCCAGCACTGATACACAAGTCTGTGCAGCTTCTGAGAACTGCAGATGCAAGTGTCTAAATATCTGGAGTTTCTTTTTAAAATCTTGTCTAGTTGTCCCTTTAGGGAGAAGAAAGAAGAAAGGAAGAAGCACTTGGGTCTAACTCTAGTCATGTCTCAAAGGAGTTCAATGACTCTAGAGACACGGGTGGCATGAAATCCAGGAGAAAAATGGAGTAGCCTGGAATAGTTTGGGCTAGAATAGCATTACTCATCTAGCGAAAAATTTAGCCTGTGCCTCAGGGCTTCGGTGGGCTGGTGGCTCTGGGAGCAGGATGTGCAGAAATCTTTTCATGGGAGTCCCTTACCCTTTGGCTCAGTGGGAAACAGCAGGCGAGAGTATCCAGACAAAGAGATGACAACTTTCCACTGGGAGAGCTGGCACGAATTTATGTCCAAGAGATCTGGAGGAAAATGCAGCTGCCCATTGTAAGGACAGATAACAGGGACTAAAACCAAAAGCAATATCCAGTGTAGAACAGATTACAGACTAGAAGAACGTGCTGAAGCATGCCCAAAGAAAAGCAACAAAGCTGGTGAAGGGTCTAGAGAACAAGTCCTACGAGGAGCGACTGAGGGAACTGAGGTTGTTTAGTCTGGAGAAGAGGAGGCTGATGGCAGACCTTCTTCCTCTCTACAACTACCTGAAAGGAGGTTGTAGCAAGGTGGGTATCAGCCTCTTCTTGCAAGTAGCAAGTGATAGGACAAGACGAAACCATCTCAGGTTGTGCCAGGGGAGGTTTAGACTGGATCTTAGGAAAAATTTCTTCACCAAAAGAGTTATTAAGCACTGGAGCAGGCTGCCCAGGGAAGTGGCTGAGTCACCATCCCTTGAGGTATTTAAAACATGTGTTGGAGGTATTTAAAAGACGTGTAGATGTGGTGCTTAGGGACATGGTTTAGTGGTGGACTTGGCAGTGTTCTGTTTACGGTTGGACTCGGTTATCTTAAGGGTCTTTCTCAACTTAAATGATTCTATGACTCTATGAAAAGGTATTGTTATACCATTTAAAGTCACAGAGTCTAGTTTATAGAAAGAGGAAGAGTCAAGGCTGGTCAGTGTTGCCAAGGAGACAGTGTTAGATTGTGGGTAGTGCTGGAGTCTCTATAACTAGTCTCTTACACAGTTTCATCTTTCCCACATAGACATACAAGGTGGATTCATGTCACCAAACTTTAGACATCTAGAAGTTTGCTGTGTAAATCTAAGTTAGTCATTCACATTCCTCCTGTAGTCCAAAAAGAGAAACAGGGACTTTCAGAAGATGATCCATCATATTAGCTCGAGGCAGACAGCAGAAAGTGTAGGATGCCAACTTCTGCCAACAGACTACAGATGAGGGCCAGATGACTAGCTTAGATTTGTGCTACTAACATTTAGATGTCTAAGATTAAGTGTGATGAATCTTACCTGCAGTATATCACTTCTGTTTGCATGACTAAGTGTCCATACAGACAAGAGATGCAACACCTTAAGAGAGTTACACTTAAATGACTGAGTGACAGAGATGTATATCTCTGGACGTGGATTTTAGTCCTGCCTCTGATAGGACACCTGTGCAATTTGTCTAGCAGAACCAAGTACATACCCCAGACTTGCTAAAATGAAGTGAACCTTTTGTGACCTTGGATGGCTATGTCTGTACTGCCAATGTGGTTTGTTCTCTTTTGCTCCAGAGAGCAAATCACAGTCTCTCAGTTTTGCTCCAGTCCCTTGGACAGCCACATGCACAAACATGAAACCACTCCCAGGCCCTTTTCTGGAACGAACTAGTGCATCCCCTCTCAGAGGAGGGGCAGGCACAGCTGACATGGACAGCCCACTCCAGACACACAGACAGTGTCAAGTTCGGCTTCCTCAACCTGCAAAAGCCCTCCAACATCAACTCCACAGGCCCTGGGCTCTCAAATTCCTCCATGTGCTCTTGTGCCATGTAACACACGCTCTTGGCACCAGGTCATAAAAACACCAGTCTGCCAGACTGTGTCCCAGCCTTCTCATCATTTCTGGCACTCTTAACCAGACAACATAAATCAGTCTCAGGGCCACAGGGGCACTACAGGGAGCATGGAGGAGACTACGCCCCCCACCAGTGTCCAGCGCAGCGTAGACATGATCCACAAAGTAGCACCATCAAGTAGCATGAACACGAGCCAGTCTATGCCATCTCACCCGGAGTCCAGGGCTTTCTCTGATGCTATTCACAGAGGGAGCAGAGGCATAACCAGGGTGTCAACCTCAATTACAAAGATGGTCCACAGGCTTTGCACAGCTGTAACACAGACCATGAATTGCATGAAACACATGCAAAACAGTGAAAAACAGTAGGAGAAGCCGTCACTGCCACCCTGTCAACACTCAAAGAGGTTAATGAGGGGTGGTCTCCCTATGAACTTTTGTTCATAACCTCTTTTCTGTACGTCAAAAGTGGATTAATCTTTCAGATAAAATCAGGAATTGGGAGCTCTATGTGTTCATAATCCCCAAGGTCATCACTGGATTTGTACAGTCAAGGTCATAAGGCTTCCACCTCGTAAAGTGTGTTCTGTGGTTATTTGGGGAGATTTAAATTACTTTGCAAAGAATTTTTTTTGGTGTTTTTTTGTTGCATTCAAAACAGGAACATACCCAAAAGTCACATTCCCAGCAGTCTAACAAGGGGACAATCATTTTGAAGAGACTCTCCAGATTACAGCTGCTGCTCCAGCACCTGCGTGAGGGCCATGTGGAATTCAGGTTCAGGAACTTGCTTCTTGGCTTCTCTCCCTTTGAAAGGCTCTTTACTCTCTGTGTTTTACTTTGCCTGTCTGCACTTAACACATTAATGGATATGCTTGCTGTGTACCAAAGCTAAGAGCTGAATCTCCCAGTGAACAAAACGAGTAGAGGTCCCACTCACCCACTAGCTCAGAGTACAGTCTAGAGTACTCTAGTCCTAACACACAACTTCTTCTGGTGACATAGTTCTGGCCTCCTTGCAGACAATTTTGTCAATGCACCCAGCAGTCAGCTTGTGACTGCCCTTCCAGGTAGAGTGCTACTAACATCTCTTCTGCCCAAGTCAACCACAGGCAGATGCCCCAGGCCCACCACATCACGCATACCCTGTGCATAGCTGAGTATCTGTATGCCAGGATGCTGTGAAAACAAACTCACTGGTCTTGAAGCCTGAGCAACTCAGCAGCTGAGGGCACCCAAAGGTGAGATGCCATTACATTAATATCACTGCACCATGAGGGTTCCCTCCGCAGACATTCAAAGGGAGCGTCTCCTTACCTTATTGAAGGCAAAAGGCTTTTCTTACTTACACTGCTGACAGAGAAGACTCAGAAAGGGATAAAGAAGATAATAGGCTGCCAGAGGCTCAATTTACACACCCCAAAATTAATGAGTCATTCCAATTAAATTATTTGCTCTAAATTAAAAATTACCACCAAAATCCAATTCTCCTTTCATCAAAGGACCTCCCTAATTGTCAATTTTGTTTTTCTCCAAAGATTTTTTTTAAAGGTAACCTTCATGGAAGAGGGAGAAAAAAATTTAGTTGTACCCTACTTTTCTGTTTGAGAAGCCCCAAAAGTTTTAGTTTTTAAAAATTGTTCCTCATTCCAATATGTGTCCACATAACAAATTAAGATGTTCCTAGAAGATTCTGTGGAAGACCAGAGAAGTACAAGATCATGCCATTAAACAGGCGATGTAAAGGAAATCTGATACATGAAGAAGGAGGGAATTATAGAAGTAGCACTGTCCAAGCCTCAGCAGCCTCAGCCTTTCAATATCAGATCTGAGAAAGCTCGCAAACCTCATTTGTGTATCTCCAGAGTAGATCAAGCCAGGCAGAGAAACAATGGCACTCCCAATATGTCTTTGAGAAACAAATTGTTCTCTTGATCGTATTCTCAGCCTTTCACACACCGCTACGACTTCTCAGCAGGGCTTGGTTCCTCCTACCACAGGTCTGCCCATTGACAGCCTGAGATGCGACAGGCAGAGACCCAGTGCTGTCGATGAGAGCTGCCACGTGCTCCCGCTCCCTCAGACCCCCCACGTCGACCTTTGTTTCCTTCCCAGGAACAACTTTTCTCCTGCTTTCTGCTGGAGATTAACACTTTTTAACCTAATATTTGTTTTTTAAAAGGCATTTTCAAAAGCTGTGGTTGGGTTTTGAGAAAGTGCCTCCTGCCTGAATACTCCGTAAATGGAAGCCATATGTCTAAGTATCTGTTTCTTTTTTGTCTGTTTTTTTGTGTGCACATTTGGCAAGTTATTTTTTCCCTTAACTATCACATCTCGGGCTTTATTAAACCAAGCTGCTATTCTGTTATTTTGGAGGTTTTTTTCCCAAGCAACCGACTACTGACATTTTAGCGGCTATACAGAAAATGTGATATTAAGTCATTATTTTCTCAGAATGTTTCTTCACTTTCTGGTGAGTAAGGAGCTGCTACTGGGGTAGAAATTCCAGCGTTTCTAAAGATAAAAAGAAGAGCTGGAGCTCTGAAAAAGCCATCAAAATCCAAACCTTGAAAACCTAGTACTCAATACAATTTATCATTTGTTGTTTTTGTGGAAAGCAGCTGGAGGCTTATCCTACAAGGCATAGCATGCATACACACCAAGAAGACAGACTACATATCCACTCAGGAGTGATGAGGGCCAGCAACTGGATAGAGACAAATGGCAGGAGCACATGGTTGCCGCGGGTCGGCTGGGGCGATAAGCACCATGCAGACACACGCATGCGGCAGGAAGGCACAGCACAGAGACCGTGCCTCTCTGCCTCTCCCCGGTCTTCAAATCCTCAAGTCCCTTCTAAAAGGACAGTCTCATTTTAGAAAAACGATCTCCTTGTTCCCTTTCTTGAAATGCCAATTTCTTTCTGTCTGTAATTATTTCACATTAAATAGTAGAATGGAAAGATTTTGAAGTAGGAAATAAATTTGCTTCCTTCTACAAGTCTTGATGTTGTTTTTGAACAATTCATGTTTATTTTACAATCTGTCTCTAGCCAATTCCAATTTCAGATGAAAGCTTGGCTCCAATGATGCAAAATTCCTTTTAAACTCAGTGGAATCAAGATTTTGATCCAGGTTCTCATCCACTAACACACAGCTACAATGAGTGCAGACAGTAACACAGCAGCCAAAAATACAGAACATGAGCTGGTGGACCCCAGGAATCTGGAATTTCATCCCATACGGAGTTGTGAGCATGGCAGATTTGCAGTATTGACTCCACTGGCACCAGTGAAATAAGAAAATTAGACAAAAGGAACACTCTGTTCCACAAACACTGGAATTAGCAAGGCCTGGTTTACCACAGCTACATGTCCTAGGTCCTGGTGTCTCATGCCTTGGGAAACCTTCATAGATCTTGACCCGTTTTAGTCAAGGTGGCACCCGTCAGCTGGCATGCACGCGGCTCCAAACCAACCTGCAACCACACAGTTTTACGCATCCCATCGGTAAGGGATGCAAGAGGAGACTGGCGTCCACTAATGAGAATTTGAGGGGCAGGAGCTCTTGTTGGAGCAAGGTCACGGCAGGTATGAGGGGTGCTGGAGTCAGCTGAGCAGAGGACTGCCAAGCAGAAGGGCAGGTAAACAGCATAACCAGACAAATAAACCCACACACGCTTTGTCTGCTTAGGAAGCCAAGCTACTCCCAGTATCTCTAGGATGTGGATATAATAAAAGCTCAACTGAGCAAACCACAAATGTGGCTAACCTCAACCTGGCAGTATTTCTTTCAACTGAAAGGAAGACAATAAAATGGATAGTAAAGCTAGGGAAAAGGTTGATCCGAGACAGAGAAATGTGGAGCATGATTAACCTTAGCTTTCATTGGTATTGGAAGTAAAAAGACAATCTGATCCTAAAGTTTCTAGTGGAGACAAGCTATATATCTTTTCTCATTATTTTGGGTTAGAAATCCAAAGCTTCAGATCAGATCTTTTTGCGAATTTTTTTAAAACCCCTTTTTTGCTCATTTTCATAACTACTAAGCAGTCATACGCCTGTTATGTAAAATGAATAAGATATTTATTCCTGGTTACACTAGCACTTTTTTTCTGCAAGAAGATTTCAAGGAGGTATGGAAAAAAAGTTCTTCACTCACTACTAGCAAGACACTGGCCATCCTGGAGGGAGCAAGAAATGGGAATCTATGACCCAGGCTGTCAAAGGGGCTATATTCTGTTGTGGGCAAACTGGATCAAATATCAAGGCTCGCAACACGCCAAGGTAACTGTTGTGCTACCATGGCCACTGCTTCTTCAGCAGTGTGAGCAGGAACACGCTTGGATTTACAATTAATGGCTATTTGCACTCTCTCAAGGGTTAGCAGACTTGGTGGTGGGACTAGGTTCTTGATGTGTTCGGAGCTGAAAGCAAAGTATTGTCCCTACTCCGCTGTCTTACAGTCCAGGCTGAGACTTGGGACAGTAGACTGAGATAATTAGACCGAAAGATAAGAAGGCAATTTTTTTCACAGCACTGGTCTGAATCTAGAACTAGCTGATCAGACAAAATCATACAAAATCAGCTGATACTACTCTAAAGAGACCACTCAAGCTAAGCTGATTTATATCACTAAGGAGTTGGATTATCATATCAAGATCCTTCCTCCCAGCCATAGGAAAGCATTCCATGTATTTTATGCAATACTTCTTTCTCCAAAATGAGTAAGCGTTTTTTGAAGTATTCTGTTTTTGTCTCCTGCCTGCACCTGCAAAGCAAGCACCAAAATATTTCCAGAAAACCATCCTGATTTATGCACTAAGAAGCACTGAGATCCAACCTACATAGCAGAGCCAAACCCTATGCTGCATAGTAACATTCCAGCCATGCCTGGAGACAGCAAAACAGAAGTTAAGATGCATCAGGACACTATGGGGAGGCCATAAAATATTAGATAGGGAGTGACAGGAAGTTCCTTGATAACCTATGAAACACCAGGTGCAGTTTCCTGCAATTTATGAGTTTGGGCAAAACAAACCAGCACAGAAAACCTAGAAGGATTGCCACCAATACTACTGTGTGCCTGAGATTCTGGAATTATTTTGCTAGTAGAAAATTATGGCCCACAGTAACAGAGGAAGGGGGGCAGCAAGATCTACCGTGCTTCAGTTCCCCAAGATGATTCCATGCTCTCTCAGCTTATTTTCTCCATCAAACAGATCCGCTGTCACTTCCTTCTGAGCACACTGGTCCTGTCTCTCCCAGTCCCTGTAGTAATCTGAATTTATCTCCTCCCTCCAATCTTTTCTTCTTCTCCCCTACCGCTCCCAGTAAAATGATCTTTCTTCTTCCTCCCAGAAAATTCATACTCCCATGTTATCTCATTATTCTTTGCAACAGCATGCCAAATTCGCTGTCATTTTCCCACTGGGGCTATGTCCTGAAAAAGATAAAGTGGTCTGTGCTCGTTCTTACCTACTGCAGGCTCCCTGGAATTGAAAACACTACAGTGCTAGTGCTCAGAAAGATCTCTCTGAATTCTGGGCTCCGCGCCCACAAAGCGGGAAAGCAAACATATCTCGAAGAACAGCATCTGACTCCAGCATCCTTACTGTCTGGCTAGCAAAGCAAAAATAGCTTCAGCTCTCTCCCAATCACTCTGCTTCCAGCACTGGTCAAAGGAGCGGGAAGGCCAGACATGCCAGTGGATGATGGGCTCCAATCACAGCTCTGCTGAGCTGAAAATCAGCCTGGCTCTGGTCACCCCGCGACCCGTCGCAAGCACTGACAGCCACCAACCCCCTATTCTGGCAGGGAATAAACTCCAGGGAGAATGACAGAAAGGGGTCTGGAAAGACTAAAAGGATGCATGCCACCACTCCGACTGCTCACCCCGGACTGCCCTCTACAGCCAGTGGAGGGAAGCTGACATTTCCACTGGTCAATTCGTCTGATGAATTTTGGATGGCTAATTTAGGATGAGCTGGACTGTGTCTGAGAAGAGCCTGGTTCTCCTCACTAGGAACAAATGGAGTCCAAAGTGACCCACTCCAGTGGAAACATCTACATTCAGCTCATTCGCTCAGGTCTGAGGCTGGTGACCAGCAAAAGCTACCTCCACCTGGTATCTGAGCTCAGGCTCCTATAAAACACACCGGTGTCCCTTGCTCCAGTTCTGCGCAGAAACCCTTCTGACAGTCCCAAAGTCTAAAGCATGATCTCTCCTGCCAGTGTCCTCAGCCATGAGGGCAAGGACTGAGCGGATGGTGGACAACACCCTCCCTCCTCAGCCCTCGAGCTGGTTCCTTCCGAGGGGCTGGCGGGCACAGCAGTGCTACATGGGTGAAGCCTGGCTGGCCTCAGCTGCCTCTCCTGGTAAAGGGTTTCGCTCCACAGTGCTTTGCCAGCCACCCGCACAAAGTACTTTAATTTCAGGGGAGTGGACTGAGAGGGGGCACAGCTTGTCTGCCACACAGAGTTAATAATAAATTTTCCATGGTTCAATCCCAGCAACAACAAATACATCTTTATACTGCTTTGAAAAAACGAATAGTCAGTCTGAATCTTTTGAAACAATGAACGGTCAGTCTGAATCTTTGCAAGCAAGGAGCTCTACAAAGGCAATGCATAATGGAGAAAGGCTACACCCCGTGGTTCTTTTCACACACTAATGCCTATCAGTTTAAAAGAAAACTGTAGGATTTGGCCTTTAGCAGCTATACATTTGACTTTGTGAGTAAGGCTGGGCAGTAAACAAGAATTCCTCTTTGTGAAAATTTGCTGCTGATGTTTCCAAATTTGTTTCTGTTTTGCCAAAATGACAAAGCCCTTTTGATTTTTTTTTCATGAAATAAACATTAAAAGAAGGAGGAGCCCACGTCCTTTGACAGCCAAGAACTGGGAATTGCAAGAGATGTTAGTGAGCCTGCAGGAGCCCCAGGCTCTGAGCAAAAACGCAGACATGAGTTCTCCATAACTCAGCTGAACGCTCTAGCTTTTAGATAGGCTGTGGCAATGCTATACCTTTTCCTTTTCCCAATTTTGACCAGAAAAAGCACATCAGACCTGCAAAACTTCCCTGATTAAATTTTAATCAAAGCCAAAACCACTGAAAAGCTCCCAAACATCTCCATGCACAATGATGCCTTGCTGTAAAGACTCTGGACAGCAAACCCAGCAACCACCTGCTTGCTCCTAGTTGAAAGAGTTATTGCTTTAGCCTGACTTGGGCAGGCCTAAGTCTTTATTGCAGAAATTTTTAAATCCCGTGCCTGCTAAGAGCTCTGTGCCTTTGTGTCGGTGACCCTGATGAGACAAGTAAGGACCACAGGGATTTCTTCACTGATATTTAACACCTGCAAAGGGCTTGAGGATATAGCCCTGAAAAAACAAAACCCCAAGGTAATGCTGGGAAAGGGGCAGCCACCGTGTCACCATTACGACTCATTCTCCTTGAACAAGTTAGTCAACATACTGGAATGAACGATTAAACATCTCATTTATAAACACCTAGAGGACAATAATACAATAAGGGAGAAAATAAACAATGTACTTTTGGCAAGCACATATCATGTCACTCCAGCCTCATTCCCTTTTTTGGTAGGACATCTGGCATAGCAGATAATGTGGGAGCAGTACACGTGATGATGTGATGTGTCTTGATTTCAGAAGGCTTGAGACTCTTGAACAAGCTAAGAGAATATGGTGGATGTTAAATCACCACCAGGACGCTTCAAAGAGCTGCAATCAATGAATCACTATCTGCTGGGGATGGAGGTCTTCGTGGGTTGCTACCACAGTCTGCTGTTGTGCCCTGATCTCTTCAATACTTTAATTAACACCTTCATGATGGAACAGAAAGAAGGCACCTGACTTTTGTCGATGACACCAAGTTGAGGGCAGTTGCAAGTGCTTTGGATACCAGGATCATAAGTAAACTGAAGAAGCGGTCTCCATGGAGAAACCAAGCAGATGGCATCCAACAATAGCAAGCACAAAGCGCTATGCTCCAGAAGGGGTGAAAAACCAATTAATGCTTAAATACAGAAGTGGGGAATGAGCTGAAGACTGTGCTGCAGACCAGTAACAGGGGGTTAGAGAGCAGCAGAGGGACTAACTAAGCGAACACAACGAGGCATTCTTAGAAAGAAGGTAAATCTCTTTCTAGCATTAGGAAAGTGAAACATGATATGCAAAACATGGCTGGTACTTTTATCTGCACGACTGTGTCCTAAACTGGAACTCTTGCTTTGGTTTTGGACAGTACACTTAAGGAAACATGTAGACAAATCAGACAGTAGTGAAATACAAATAAGTGTTGGAAAATACGACCTGCAAGAAGTAGGGAGCCTGTTAAGCTGGACTAGAGAGTCTGAGACACAGGGGTTAACAAGCTTCTGGCAAATAAAAGGTAGTTTTGAGGAAGAGGAGGAGAAATTACCACCACGGGTCTTGGAAGGACCAGAAATAATTGGCAGAAAAATCAGTTTGGATCACATGTTAATAAAAGCTTTCCACGTGTAAGCAGAATGAAATAACGGCCATGCACCGGCTATGTGTAGCTGCTCTTGTCTCACTGCATTGGGAAGGACCAGACCACCTCTGGTGGGTCCTTCCAGCTCTTTGCTCCTCCGATCAGACCCCAACAGAAATATCTGGGGTAGTAAATGGAAAGAGTTGCTAACAGCCATTATACCCCAACCGAGGCAGCATGCAATGCTTTGAGTGAGGTGATGGTTCAGAGCAGTCTCTTCGTCCATTAACCCCAGTGCAGAGAGCACAGTACCAGCATCTGGTAGCAGCTCAGCTGGGCAGAGACAGCTGCCTCCAGTTCAACCCACCCTGCAAGCAGTGCTGGCCTCCTGGGTCAGAAAGACAGAAGAGACAGCCACAGCTACAAAAAGCATCTTTCAGCAGTGAATGCCTACTTCTACCAGCAGAGTTGGCTTTGAGTTTGAAAAGGAGGATGGACTTATACCAGGACTTTTTCTACTTCTAGCTGTCTATTAAGTTGTGATTTTTTTTGTTAAGTGTCATTTCATTACCCCTCCTTTAGACCTCTGCAATGTGCCCCATCTGAGACCGACCCCATTAGTGGACATATACGTTAAAGTCAGAAACGAAAGGAGCAGACCAAGTAGGCTGTCTGCACAGACTGGTGCTGGCTGACAAGACAGAATTGGCTCTTCCCTTGGAAAAGGACATGGGCACACATATTAGAGAGATGATGTCCGTCTTCTGTATACACTCCTGCAGCTCTGGCCAGCAGAGTTCACCCAGCAGAGCTCACCCCAGGGAAAGCTGGTTTTCTCAAGGGAGGAAAGGACGTGCTCCTAGAATGCAACTCCATTAGCCTGCAGGGATCGAAATGCAGTGAATCCTTAGGATACACCAGAGCTCATCTATTTCAGCTGGCACTGTGGACATGGAAGTGGTCTTCCGTACAAATATAAGGGCTCCAGCACCACTCCAGCATCTGCCTACCTGTTAGTCTCTGATACAGCTCTCCCATTTGTTTCTAGGGGTGACAGGGGCCGGGTTTTCCCAGCGGCTATACAGATGAGGGAGTTGAATTGGGGGAGATTAAGGACCCGACTTTGGTATACAGTGCAGTGGGGAGCACAAAAACCTGTGACAGGGCTAACTGAGCAGAATGGGAAGCCTGGGCACAGCCCTAAGGCAGCCCGTTGCTTCCAGGGCATGAGCAGCTGACACTGAGGGATCTTTCACCAACACATCCAGGCATCACCAGTGTGTGCAAAGCCAGTGAGGAGTCTCTGCCCCTGGCTTGTTTCAGTTTCCCTGGGCTTGTTCGAAGGGAATCACTGACCATCATTCCAGAAATCCTCCTGCCAGTTTGCCATGCAGATCAGTTGACCGCCCTCTTATTTAACTTGTCTGAATCTGTATTTTCTTTTATTTGTTTATTTTTATGCTGGGGATGTCCAGAGCTTCACATAGCCATTGTTTTTAAATTTATGAACACAAACACAGAAGAAGTAAATAAACTACATTAAACAAATATAACTAAAAAGCTTAGCATGACTCGGTATCCAAACTCCTTTCATTTGTACTAGCGGCAAGACCATTTTTCAGGTAGACAACTTGCGAATCTGAGAATAATAATAATCAATATGAGAAAATGATACTTGGAGAGGGAAAGGATATTTTGTAACAAGTACTATTTTTTAATGAATTAGTTTTATTAGTTAAGATTATTTTAAATTAATTATTTATTAGTTTTAAACTAATAAAAACATGATTTAAAATTATGAGTCTAACTCTTCCAAATTGTAAAGGATTTTGTATTTATAGTTTGCTTAGGTTTTTTTTACCACATGAAATTTAGTTTTAGAAAAATCAAAGCTATGAGTTTCACCTAATTACAGGATTACATGACCTGAGGCTTTAAAAGTAAGCATAATATCACAATGTGTCTTTTGCTAAACCTGTGGCAGGTGTTAAACAAAGATTATCCACAGATACCTTGTTTACAGGCACCCAGACTTTAGGTGTGCCAAAACCTAAATTTTCTCATCCTCAGAAAGGTGGCAGTAGTTCAGAGCTGGACATCCACACATTTAGGTGAAAACTAAGCTAGAGAACTCAGTTTTGCTGCTTAGGCCCATATCTAATAGGCACAAATAAAATTAATAATACATGTGTGTGGCTCTAAAATTAATTTGTACCTATATTTATCTTGACAGGTTAATGGAAGTTGTATGCTGCCAGATTTTACCAGCCATAAACCACCTACAGCTGGTTAGCCATGCACCGCTATAGCGAGCAGCGAGGCAGGGTTCACCTCCAGGGCTCCCGGGTGCATTTCGCGCCGGGCGCACTCCGGCAAAGCCCCGGACAAGCTGGGAGAGCTGCTCTGTGCGCTGGCGCCTGCCGCGCTTCACGCTGCTGCGAGAGGATTTTGCACAAGAAGACAAACGAGTAGGCTTCTGTCTCACCACACTCACATGTAAAGCATCACCTCTGACCACGCGTCTGCACTTCACCTTGCGGGTAAACACTCGGCATGGTCGTTAGCCCCCAGCTTTCCAAGTAATACCAGCAAGAGGAACAGTCCCTTCATGCACGCATTTATATCCAGAGCGATTCAAACACTCGCTGTGGGAAATAAAATCTGCAGCCTTTTGGGTTACTAGACAAATCGGGAGAAATAACAAACCCCGGCCTGAATAACAATGTGGAAGCTGAACATATCTGTAATACGTATCGAACACAGTCCTACATACCTATCCATCTAAGCTGCTCCATAAATATTTTAGATAAATAGGCAGATAGACAGAATGGTGTGAAGATTAAAAGCAAAACAAAACAAAACTGAGTAAACTCACTCGTTTGGTATTCTGGTCTGGACAGGATGGAGCAAGAAAACTCCCTAATGTCCTTAACAGTAACTGGTGAACTCCTTAATGTGTTTACTCTCTGTTATACCATGAAAACAGGCAGACGGATAGGACAATGCTGGTTCAGATCGCCAAGTTTCCAGTTCCCTATAACACACACAGAAGGAGGGCAGCTAAAAAAGGAGAGGGCAACAGAAGGTACGCGGCAGCTACCTCAGGTACCAGGTTTCACACATGCCTAGTGACAGCGCACTGTGCGAACCAAGGACCCAGCGCAGAAAAGCACCCAGGAAAATTAATTCCTCAGCCTTGCAAAGAGTTGACAATGGAAGGCCAAAAACCACAGCACAGTAGCTTGTTGACACAAGAAAAAAGAAAAGAAATCTGAGGAAGGAGGAGGCGAAGAAACCAGAGGGCTGCCTGGGAAGAGATGAGGCAAGCACGGTGTTCTGACAAGTGTCATTATAAACAAATGCTTTCCCCTCAGCGCCAGAACAACCAGAGCCAGGAGCCAGGTTTGCGTTATACTAGAATAAGTCTTGGCATCACTGGTGTCCCGTGCTCTGTCACTGCTTTTGAAAGGACAGAATGACAGCAGAGTAAAGCCATGCCGCTCTGCGGTGGAAGAGGACAGTCCTGCTGGCTCCTGTTGTAAACTAAAGGGATTGCTCACCCCCGGCTGCCACTGCAAGGTCCACAGGCTGCTGACCCTGGGGTTTCTCTAAGAAAAACACAGATCTTTCCTCTCTTCTTAGGGATGTCGCTTACCTTGCACGATCAAGTAAACCTGGGAAGTCTTGGGGTGATGCTGTGTCTGCACTGAACACGTATAGGACCCCTCATCATAGACATCCACTTTCTGGATCCGCAGGCTGTATTCCAGGGGGTTTCTCTTCTCCAGCTCTACTCGAGGGTCCAGGGACCACTTGTCCTCCCCAGCAAAAATGATGCCAGAACGGTTTAACCAGGCCACCTTGGAGCTTCTGTCTTCTACATAACACCTGCAGAGGATAAGAAAGGTGAGAGATTAACAAAGCTCTCCATCATCTCCATTTCGTCCCTTCCCTTTACTACCTTGTTTAGAAACTCCATAGCACACTCCTGCCTTGCCAGTGAGCCACAGTATCTCCTCGCCATTGCCGCCCTATGGCCATGTATTTGACAAGGATTTTTGAAGAGTTTCAGGAACCCTTTGATTCTAGAAACTATGGGATTTGGTGTGGCCATGCCTCCTGTTCTCTCTTCCTTTTGTCTGTGGCCCACAACTGCACCAAATGAATATGGAAGGCCACAAGAGACCCTAGTCACCAAGCCCCTTCTAACTCTGCTAACGGGAAAGGTCAGAAGGAGTTCTTCCCATGCTTCTCCCTCACCTTCAAAAGCTGAGTATACAAGAGATTTATGTTCCCAGCCCCCTGCCAGCCCGGAGGGCAAAGGTTCAGGGCTCCAGCTTTGTCAGCTCAGGGCACAGCTGCTCCATCCCCCAGTTTCAGCAGCACAAGGGGAGGGAGCTATAGTGTATCTCCCTTCTCCATCCCCTTGACAAAAAATGGCTTTGTGGAAAGAGATTCACTCCCCAAACACCAGCCCCCTAACACACACCCCACCTTGCCAATGCACGTCTGCCCGCTTGTGTGGGCAAGAGCAGGTTTCAGGCCGAAAAGGAGAGGTTGCGGGGGTGTCACTGCCATCCCCGTGACACATGCAGCACGTCGTGTGAACACCCCAGGTGAAACAGGAGAGGAGGAATGATGGCTAAGGGCAGCAGGACCAGCGACTGCCACATGCCCTGATTGCCAGCCGTTGCAAGGCAGAGGACAGACTGACCCTGTTGCAACTGCATGGCAAGCATTTTGCTCCTTGACAGAGAGCGGTGAAGGTGCTTGTTTGAAGACATGCACTTTGACCAAGGCACCTGCTCTGTACCACTTCCCACCTCCAGAAACTGGTTTGCACAGAGCAGACGAGGAGGTGCCAACGAGGAGGCACGTCCTGCTCGCTCTCAGCTGTGTCTCATTTGAGAGGTCTGGGGCTGAAGAAGACATGGGGACATAACTCCTTTCCCACCCTGGCAGCCATACCCAGCAGGACCAGGCTCAGGCAGACTGAGAGGGTTTGCCCTGCAGTAACTCGCCCCATGTTTGCTCTGCAGATAAACAGGGAAGCCCAGCCTCCAGAGCTGTTGCTCCTTCAACCCTCAGAGCTCTGCCCACAGCCTTCCGGCATCCAAATTACCCAGCACCTCTCCCCACCGCTATTCATACATGTGTTGTGTTTGAGAGAGCAAAGAGAGAGGATAAAGATTATCACTTCAAGATAAGACAAATATTTGACAGTAGGCTTTCATACAGCCTCTTAGCACGGGTCAAACATTTTCCAAGTTCCTTTCTTTGAATGCGTTTCATTCATGCTGTGCTGCAGCTGCCGTCACTTGCGACGTGACCCTGCCTCTCACCCCCTCCCTTTCGGCACGCCCATGGATGCTCCCTGAGTTGTGCTGGGGTTACTTGTGGGCAGGAGGAAAGCCAGGCTGCATGGGCGTCGATGGGAGGCACGCCATGCTGCTGGCCAAGCTGGAAGCAGCTCCGTCTGATCTGACAAACATTTGCTTTAGAAAGCAGCCCAGCAGAGCCCAGCCAGCACCGCCACCGTCCAGCCAAGGGAGGGGAGCAAGGGTTCACCCCTCAGGCCAGAGCCTTCCCTCCCGGCCAGCCAGGCACTTGACCCGAGATGAGCTCTCAGCTGGGATCTACACTTTTTTTTTTTTAAAAAAAAGCTGCTCTTTGTAAAAAATAAAGGGGCAGGGGGGGTCCATGAGCAGCCACTGACGTGCAGAAACCAGCACCATAGCGACATGGCAGTGCCCCAGTTTAGTTGGCCACCCCAGGCCACAATCACCAGTGATGTGAGCTGGAAGCAAGGAACTGGGGAGGGCACTGTGCCCCAGGGCTGGGAGCAGTGGCCCTCTGGGGACACCCACACTGTCTCCAGAGCCGGAGAATCGGGGGTGAGGTCTTTTTCAAAGGTGTTCAAAGCCCCTCTCTGCACATTTTTGATTTGTGAATATCCCGAGGGCGATGGTGGTGAGAGGCTAAGCAGATTAACCACTGAAGCTGAAGTCACAGAATCACACAGTCATAGAATCATAGAATGGTAAGGGTTGGAAGGGACCTTAAAGATCATCTAGTTCCAACCCCCTGCCGTGAGCAGCGACATCTTCCACTAGACCAGGTTGCTCAGAGCTCCATCCAACCTGGCCTTGAACACTGCCAGGGAGGGGGCATCCACAGCTTCTCTGGGCAACCTGTGCCAGTGTTTCACC
>Ga0065711_1028423_pt1 | contig 41292 bp, 22 predicted proteins | sample Hoacrofraction12_FD_59098 | JGI IMG/M metagenome (GOLD analysis project Ga0065711, IMG submission 59098) | Hoatzin crop microbial communities from Cojedes, Venezuela - Epithelial fraction 12 v2 (version 2) | ecosystem: Host-associated > Birds > Digestive system > Esophagus > Crop | place...
CAGAAGAGGATGATGACCAGGCCTCTGGTTTGGGAGAGCACCCAACAGCTACTGGACAGCATTAGAGCTGCCAGACTGTGCATGGTGAGACCCCTCCATCCTTCCGTCAGCTTTGCACCCTGTAGGAAGATGGTGGCAGGGTTGGTGGCAGCTGGGCTGCGGGGGGCGGTGCTTTGTGTGTTTTGTGCTGTGGATTGGTGAGTGGCCAGAGAAGGAGGTGGTGGGTGTTGGCGTCTCTGCTGTGGGTACGTTGCGCAGGTGATCTGCACGTCACTTGGGTTGAGGCTAAGTCCTTTGGCATGTGGTGCAGAGTTGCTTTCTACGTGTGGTATTTACCTGCTCTGGACTGCGAAAGCCCCCGTCAGCCCCGCTTCCCATCTTTCCCATCCTTAGAAATCCCTGGACTTCACGGTGTATTTGGTAACTTTGGTACTTTTAACCCAGCAGCAATCTTCATCTCTTCCTTTTCCGAATCCCACTTGTGGCCTCTCCTCTTCTCTAGTTGCCTCCTGTAGGCTGTCTTGCTTTTACTCCATCGCCAGGAGGTTTTTGTTCCATCACTTCTCTCCCTTTTATGAAGGCACAGGTCAAAAAGAGAAACATCCAAAAATCCATCAGCCCCTTTTCACTGATGCCCGAGGGACTGCACCAGCGTTAGCAGCTCACTAATCCGCTGGCAGTGCCGCTGAGCTGCCAGCCCAGAATCTGAAGAATAATATTATTCTAAATTACACGATGGCTTTAAACTGTGCACTGTTGCAGGTTTGGAAGGCAGCTGTTCTGTGCCCTCCTGGGACTTCACAGAGTGTGTTGGTGAATGAGCGTCCTGGGAAATCACTAGTAAAAGATTTATATTTTCCCAAATTCCACTGATATTTTTTTTGTGTGTTACAGCATTAGGTTTCCTTCTTTCTTGGAGTGCTTTTGTAGAAGAAATCAAACATAGAGTTTAAAGTTAAATATTTGTTCTCATGTGTTCTTCCTGTAGAATTTTTTTGAGAGGGCATTGGATTTCTCAGTTTGTGCCCTGAAGCCTCATCCTCGCTACGGGCCGACGTAAGAAACAGCTCGCGGCGGAGTGGTGGGCATTGCCGCGGCAGGGTCTGGCCCGACCCGCGGCTGGTGCTCAGGTGGTTGAGTTGGTGTTGGCCCTGTTGTGTCTGCAGACCTGCTGGGTTTCAGTCTGGGGTGTTTTCAGGGGTGGCGTAGCTGACTCTCAAGAGCAGTGGAAGCGGGGGTGTCCGTGGAAAGCAGTAGCATAATAATAGTTGGTTCACAAACTGGTCACAAAACCTAAAGGAATGGTGGGGGGATTTCTTCTTTTCTTTCATGTGCTGGCACTGCAAGACTTTGAAAAGCAGAGGCCAAGACCAGTTGTTACCTGCAGTCACAGTTTTCCCAAACCCGCCAGTTGGCAGTGATTTTTTTTTTTTATATCTCCTCGCCTCTGACAATAACTAGATTATTTTGTGGATCATTGTATTACCCTGCCCAGGCAAGTTCAGGTGTTTCCTTATCTCCGCTGTTTACCCCAGCTTCCTCTTCAGAATCAGTAATGTAGAGAATTGCAGGCAGGCTCGTTTTCTGTTAATACCGATCTAATTAGTTAATAAAATAATAGCTTCTCCTCTACCTCCTACTACCTTTTTCCCCCTCATTTCTCATCTTAGCCACTGAAGAGAGACTTTCTCTCTTCTCCTACCAAGTAATGCATTTACACTTGCCACAGCAGTTCAAAGATAGCAGGAGTATATTTTTCTTATGCTGATAATTGCTTTTCTTGGCCATTAGCTGATCAAAGTGGAGGAAGGAGAATGAGGGCAGTCAGACTAAATAATAGATGTTTGGAGTAGAATCAGGACCGGAGCTTCTGTTGGGGTTTTTGTTTTGTTTCCAAAGTGCTAAATTATTCATTCTCTGCATACGGGTGTTTCGCTGGTGAATTCGTGTGTAGTCGCTGTGCAGGCAGCAGGGCAGTTCCTCCATGGTGTAGAACAAGGCCCACGCAGCTGGGCTGTCGCCTACCAGCTGCTCCGTTGGGACCACCTTGTTTCTCCAAACCCTACATGGAGATTCTGGCCACCCGGAGAGCTGAAGGAGTGTGTAGCTCTAGCACAGGTTTGTCTCACAAGCAAGGTGGAGCGTTTTTTTCTGTCTGTGAAAGCCTTTTTTTACCTGTCTTGCAAACTACACAGGCTGTAATGAAAACCTGTGGAGCAGGGGTTTTGCTCTTTGGGTTTTGTTTTTTTGATTTTTTAACAAAATAAGGTAAAACTTAAGATCATTATTCTGTGTTTTCTGGCACCGTTCTTGTTTGAAAAGCTTCTAAGGAACGTGAAAATGAAACTTTGTGTTAGCATAAGCATTTCAAGGCCTTTCATCAGACCGGTTGCGCTTGCTGTCGCTGTATTTCATCATCGTTGCTCTAATGAGATTTGGCTGGACCTGGCTAGACAGACAGTCATAAGTTCACTCTGTTGCTTCATTTGGGTTTTTTTGTGGGTTTTTTCCCCCCTCCTGTTTCCAGCTCCATGAGTTTTGGTGAATTTCCTTGGCTCCAAGACTGCCAAGACAAACCAGTTTCTAGATTTCTCCTTATATGGAACAATTGCCCTTACCACCACTGCCAAGACTGTCCTGCGCTGAGTGGCAAAGGGCCAGGAGCTCCCCGCAGTCGCTTGGAGGGGTGAAGTTCCCAGGGTGAGTTTGGGCTGGGCTGGTCAGCCTCTGACTGAGAGTGTCGGACAGCCTGGGTGCTGTGCGGACCTTTTCCTTGGCATTTCGTATGCGCCGTGTTCACAGAAATGCTGCCGTCGTTGGTAATCCTCACATATGAATTCAAAGCTGAGGTGAAAGATAACTTTTTGTCTCCAGTGAAGCCTGTCTGTTTTGGTAGAAGCCTCCCTGTTTACTTCCATGGCATTTCATCATCTCAAGATCCGTGATCACGGAATCACAGATGGTCGGGGTTGGAAGGGACCTCTGTGGGTCATCGAGTCCAACCCCCCTGCCGAAGCAGGGTCACCCAGAGCAGGCTGCTTAAAAGTTTGATGTCTAAGCTGGTCATCCTAGGGTTCATGTATTGTTTTGGATATATAAACACCTCCTGAGGGCAATTCATCTGGCTTTTCTTACACATTTATCTTTGGCTGCAATGAAACAACCTCTGGAGGTGCCTGTTCTTCTGTATTGATCATAAGGAAAGCCTGACATGACCAACCCAGATTAGGCATCTCACTTTCAGGACACCTAAATGTGGGAAGATGAACCTTGCCCTAACTAGAATGGCAGAAAATGCCCCCAAGCCTTGTTATTGACATACCTATGGTCATCTCTGTGTCAGATCCCTGGGTATCTGCTGACTCCTGGACATTGTTCATGGGCAAATGAGACCATGTCTTTATCACAGAATCGTGTAAAGACTCCCAGAAATGTGGGAGATGCTCCAATTTGCTCTTTATTTCTTGGAATAGTGTTCTGGAATAGACTAAATGAGGATTTTTATGAGCTTCCTGGAGAAATTACTACTGCCCTTCATTCATGTACTGAAAGGCTATCTTAGCAACAATGAACACCTACTCGACTCGGAACAAAAGGGGAAGTGTCTGAAAGTATTAAAATGTGCTTACTGGAAGAGAAGGCGGCATTAAAATATTCTTAATGATTCAAGATGGCACAATGCTTTTAGGTGAGTGTGGAGGAGGTTAGTTTTGATGACCTGACTCAGTTTCGGTTGGGATTATTATAGCTCTCTATACCTGCCCTATCCCACGCTTACAGTTGGCTCCTGTGTTCTCTGGGGTGTTGAGTACAGATTTTCTGTTGAAGTACAGATTTTCTGTGGCCTGAACAATGGTCCCACCTTCCCAGAGGCTGACAGTCAGCTTCTCAGACAGACGGCCAGCTTCTCAGAGCTCAGAGGCCAACAGTACTCCCTGCATACATGTCTGTGATCTGTGTTTGCATGTACGAGTGAGAATATTCCTCTGTGGGTATCCAAGGAAAGCACAGGGCCAAACCCGCGTCTGATACAATACTGCTGAAGTCCACAAACTCGTGACAGGGATGAAATCAATGCTGTATTTCTACTTCAAAAAGAGGAAAAGCAAAAACACCTGGGAATAGGTTGGATCTCTAGGCACTCTTGATCCTGGCTTTCCTTGGTGCATGAAAGAATGGCAGTGGAAGAAGCATTGGTCTCTGGGATAATTGATCTGAACATTATCAGTTTGCCAGAGAGGACCACCAATAAGGAGTAAATGGGAGAACTACATAAAAAGGAAAACAAATCGGGGGTGTCACCTGGGGGAAAAACGCCAGTTCCACAAAATTAAGACTTTCTTTTAAGTGTAATTGGTAAAACCAATGACTGAACTCGTTGCAATTATCCCAGCCATGCTGTCAGCTAATGATCAGCTAGCAGGCATAATAAATATTTAAAACTAGCCTTAACAACGTAAAATTTTAAGGACCCTAAACCAAGAAGCTAGATTGTTCATAACCTACTTTTGATTAGTACCAGCTGGGGAAGTAGCACATCTCCAGGCACTACCATTCATTCTGCTGTGCCCACATTTTCTCAGATGCAGAGAGGAGAAATGCACATCGATAAAGCCGTGGACAGCAGGGACAAGCTGTTCACCACGCAGTGAGCACCAGCTCCTTGCTGGAGCTGAACACATCGTAGACTCAACGTTGGGCCAGACATGCTTTTGGAGGCTTTCCACGGTGAAGAGTTGGAAAGCATCATTTTAGGACATTGCTGCCAGAAATTACATCCATCAAACCATAAGTGCTGAGGTTTACCATGGTTCAGTGGATGCAGTTTAGTTCTGGGTTCTTGGCAAGAGTAGTCTATAGACTTGCATGAAGTCATCGCAATATGGCGTGTGGCTGGCCTAGAAAATGTAGCAAAGCAAAACTCCCCCTTGCTGAAAGCTGGCAGGAACAGATGGGAGGAATATTTTTGACTATATGAGTGCAGGGCTTTGAAGGGCGAGCTAGCTGGCTTCGCTGCTTTAGAACAGGCTGACATAATGTTGAAGAAAGGAGCCAGAGGCGTGGGTGGATTTCTTGCCGGCGCTCCTGAGTACGCGAGCGTGGCTGGCATTGGCAATGTGAGCGCCCAGTGTGAGTGGGCTGCTGAAGCCTGGGCTGCCCCAGGTAGCAGCCACGGCCAGGAGACTGCGTCTTCCCATCTGTGCCTGGCAGAAAGATTGCGATCTTCCGTGGGAATGCGGGTGTCACTGCGTTTGCCTGCGACCTCTTCCCGTTGTGTTTGGGTGGGGGCACTGCCTGTCTGCTGCTGGGGTGGAGGCCAGCCCAGAACATGGCAATGGAGTTCTTGGGCTTCGTTTTCGTCGATGCTGAGGCCACCGTGCACCACCTTAGCAGTATATAAATGTATTTCGTGGATATAAATTGTGCCTGTATTCACCGTAAGGCCACCTTACCCTGGTGGAATGGTACATAAAGGTTGGAGTGTAAAAGATGCCTCGTTGGCTAAAGGGCTCTCCTCCCTCCTGCCCTCTGTAAAAACGTGGTGGGACTGTAGCCGAGAGCTGTCTGGGCTTTGGCCCTTCATGGGGATGCTCTGTCCAAAGGACAGAGACCAGCTGTGGCATGGGCACCTCCTTGGGAAGAAACCAAGGTTTGATTCCCCGTGCTGCTACGGACCTGAGGCAACTGAGCAAATCAGCTCAACTCCCTCTACCTTGCTTTCCTCTCCAAAATGGGAAATATAGCATCCCTTAACGCACATTGCATGAGCATAGAAGACTTGGGGTTTTTTTCCGGTTCCAATAAAAATAAATTCTACCCAAGCATCTAAAATAGGAGTTTAGGTTATTTCCTGTTTGCTTTAGTTTTTCTTATTTCTTTTGGGAAGAACCGAGTCTAATTTGGCTACATGCACCAGTTCTTACCTCTTAACTCTTTTTTTTTTTTCTAGTAATAGATTTTTCTGAAGTATTTTAGACTGATTTTACTGTACATACATTGCACGGAAATAACTGGTAACTTTTCTTGTGCCTACTCTGAGAGCTGGGTCCTTTAAAATGAATATTGTATGACAAATGTATAATACGCATGCTCTGTGGTCTCTGCCACTGGCTTTAGGTATGGAAATTATGTTCATCTAAGAACCATAATTTATTTAGAAACTCTTATCTACAAAAGTGTACCTTTCCCCCATTGCTGTGGGAGGAGTGAGAAGCAGTGATGGGCAGCAGCTTCGTCTCTGGGAACAGATGGAAGGTGCAAAGCAGACATCTTCAAGAAGAGTTGACATGTGAGGCACTATGAAGTCTGCAGGGAGAGATCATTTCTGAGACGTAATGATATACTTGGGAAAAACAGACAAGCTTTGGAGCATGCAAGCTGAAAAAGCATTTTGAGCCTGAATGCTTATTTCTTTCTGCCAGTTTATCCTTATGTGCAGTCAAGATGCTATCTCTTCCCTCAAACCTTCTCTTGCTTGTAGCCCAAGACCTTCATGTCCAAAATTGTACTAGTGGGATCTGACTTACTAACTTGCTTTCCCGTACTTGGTGTCATCGTCTGCGTTTACCCTCCTTTAGGGCATGCTGTATATCCTGACACTTGGCAGAGGATGGGAGAGGAAGTGTTTGTTTTGCTGTCCTCATTGTTTTTGCTGTTCGATGTTTATTTATCCATCAAGTCAGAACAAGCAGTTATTTGTACTGGATCTTAATTTAGATTATGGACAGCCTAACTACTTGACTAATAATGTCACTGTTTGTTATTAGGTTTTAAGCAACAGGCATGACTAAAGATATAAGACAATATAAATACAAATCTACTTAATTGTCTGAGCCTTAAATACAAGGCAATAAAACCAAATCTGAAAGAAAGAGAACCATTTGAGTTATTAACAGCAGAAAGACTTCAGAAAGAATTTGTCTCTATTATTAAATTTAAGGGGGCCAAATCCTGCAGCTCCTCAGTGCCAGGGAGAGGTTTGTCCAAGCGTGATAACGGGCTGCACCATGATAAACAATGACAGAGATAAATGCTGTGTGTTGCTTATTAGGACAGGCTGGGACAGTAAGTGATGGATGTCAATCTAATGATTTATTTGCAGAAGAACTGAAAAATATTCAGGCTCTAACTTAAACAGATGCATTTAATGTAAGTTGTGTGTTAGGATGTTACTAAGTAAGATTGTGCAAGAATGAAGGCGTAAGAGTACAGTTAGGCTTGCTAAAGCGACTGGGAGCCTCTGTTCAACCTTGCTCTCACCGCTTTGGTTTTGACTTTGCATCCTACCAAAGCTGTCGGTAGAACAGGGTCAGGGCGGCGCTGGGTAATGTCAGGTTGTTGGCATTATTATCACATCTTTATCATCGTGCAGAGTAACGTAATATATTTGAAGAACAAGAATGCTTAGGTTTTTTCCTTCATCGGTTTCCTGATGGAAGACATGAGTCTCATTAGAGGAGGAATGGGTCAGGCTAACCCTTTCTGGTACTCTAGGATGGTTGTCCCTCACCTTCCTCCGGTTTCTCCTGGATCCTGGCCTTGATCCTATCAGCCTCCCCAGGCACCAGCCCTGAGGAATGCAGGGTGTGTGTATTTGCTTGGAGACAATGTTTGCCATCTCCAGTTTTGGCATAACTTGCCTTTCCTGTGACAAACCTCCAGAATCTTTAGAAAGACTTTTTTAGAAAGTAAAAACATAAATACAAACAGTAAATGCTCCCATCTTCAGAAGTTTACGCAGACCACTGCCATTGCCGTGGGGTTTGCTGCTCTCGGTTAGGTGTGACATCCAGACTAACAAAATTAGAGCAGTCGCAGGTCTGGCTGTGTAAGCTATGGAGTAGTGTAAGCCGAAATAAAAAATAAACTCATATGCTATCAAGGACAATTAGCAGCTTGCATGGGGGACTTCAAAACAGATGGGCAAAAAGACAGTGAAAGAGATGCCTTTTTTTTTCTTTCAAGGAAAAAGTCAGGAAAGAACAGAGTTGCCTCTTTTTTCCTCCTTTCTCTCATTTAAATATTGTCCTTTAGCTGTACGGTTGCTGTTAAGGCAGCAAGTGTGTTTATTTGCTCTTTATGTAGAGGATTGCCAGGCTAGCTAGGTTACAAGATGCTCACAAGGTTTGGGGGAACTGGGTTTAATTCCTTCTTGCATAAGACATGCTGTGCAACCTTAGGGAACTAGCTTATTGTTGTAGAATATTTTCAAGGTAGAATCTATCTTTCTTTTTTTTTTTTTTTCTTCCCATCCTAAATTGAATAAAACGTTCAGACTGAAAAGTGTTCATTGCCTGTCAGGTCCATCAGCCTCTCTATTTCGGACACAGAGTGAAATATAATAATGTTCTTCTGTCTTGTACAAGTGCTATGAAAATACATTCAGGCTGTATGTTAAGCTAGAGACTTATAGAATCGTGGTAGAATTCAGTCTGATGTTATCTGTCTTCCATAGAACAGAAGTGGAATTAAGAGTTACAAGAAATATAAAATGCATACCCCAACTGATTTATTGAAATGACAGCTTTAGGGATTCTCTGAAGTCAAAGAAGTTTCAAAAACCTGTAGGAAAAATCTTGTGCTTGCTGGATGTTCTGCATTAACTTCTCAAAAGTCCACCTTTGTGTGAAGCATTGGTAGGCAGTAAAGTGGAAAACTGATGCAAGTCCTCCGCGTTTTCTGGGTTTCCACACTTGAAGCTGACTCTGCAGTAACTGTGAGCCCAGCCAGCCGGTGCTGCGGAGCAGGGTGGTGAGCTCGGGTCAGGAGGTCCCGGCTAGTCCCAGGCTGCAGCTCCGCATTCCCAGGGCGCAGGCACCCCAGTGCATCATCGTTCTGCTGGGCCTTCCTCCCTTTCTGCTTGAGGCGGGAGGAATTAAAGTCATGCCGGAGCTGAACCCTTTTGAAACATTGCCTGTGCTTTTGCATTAACATGGGGAAAGAGGGGATGACTTGGGAAGAAATCTCTTTTTAAATTTATTTTTGTTTAAGCTCTTGAAGGGGGTGATGGGTGCACCTGTGCCTACCCAGTGTTTTCCAGGACAGAACTGGGATATGGTGACTGGAAAGAAAGAAACAGCAGCCATAGCTGGGAGGGAGATGGGACGGCTCTGCCAGCGGAGGAGGGCAAGCGGGCTGGGTGCGAAGGGACAACGGGCCAGGGTCACAGGACAGACCTGCCCGAGGGCGCGGGCCTTCAGGGAGAAGAGGACTCTGCCCTTGAGATGTCAGAGACAACTAAGACCTGTTTTATAAAGTAAATGCAACTTGTCCAAGGCTTCCAGCATGCCAGTGCTCCTCAAATTATTTTACTATCCTGAGGGCTTGCCATCAACCAGTGTCAATGATATGCTGCCTAGGGAAGCGTTTGAGTCCCCACCCCTGCAGGGGTTCAAAAACCGTGTAGATGTGCCACTTCAGGACATGGTTTAGCAGGCATGGTGGTGTGGGGTGACGGCTGGACTTGATGATTTTAGAGGTCTTTTCCAACCTTCATGATTCTGTGATTCTACCCCACAGATGGGTGAAGGGAAATGAACGTTTTCTGCTCCCTTCAGAGTGGAAATCTGGAGGGGCTCTCATGAATGGGACAGAGCAGGGAGATGGGTAGCGTGACCGTTTCTAAAGATAAGTTAGCTGTGAGGACAGGAGTGGGAACTCTGCTGCGTGGGCCAAACGGGGGTACCACCACATATGGCTGAGAGGAGAGCTGGTTTGCAGTTATCTCACTCCTTTGCTAAGATTAAAATCCTGGAGACTTTCAGCAACGTACTGCAAACCTCAGAGCAATGTCGAAGCTTCAGTTGGCTGTTTCAATCCGCATGGCTTACAGGAGTGGCTTTCTACCTAAGCAAGTATTCTGGTATTGAATTAATTAGCAGTTCTCTTACCGCAGCACTTCACAGGAGCTGCATCCCGCACCTGCACCTCTGCACCTTTTCTGGCTGCAGCCCGAGTCACTCAGCCAGCCAGGCTTGGAGGGGTCCCACTTACAGGGGTCCACGTCGTTCCTGGTGTAACCCACCGTCTCTACAGGGTTACACCCACCATGGCCTGGCTTAATTATCCCGCTGCGTTGCAGCACTAAATCAGACTCTGCAAACCGACCGATGCTGCACAAACTTTCGAGGTAGACTTTGGTTTTAGTGGGCGGCGAGTGACGTTCTGACAGCGTGCTCACGTACTGCGCAATCATCGGAGCAGGCAGCGTTACGGCTGTCATCCCCCCTTTGGGTTTCATCGTTCCCTCTGGCTGTGCAAATGTTTCTGGTTTTACAAGTCAAAATGAAAACATGGCGAATGGCCACTGCCTTCAGTTATGGGGTAAATTTATGTAGCCTGTGTGGCCTGGCTGCAAAAGAAGGCACGGAACTGTGGAAGTGCAGCAACGTGCAAGCTGGGGTTATGTGCTGAGCCAATATTACTCGATGAACCAAGTAGGAAAAATCACAAGATGCGTGAGGGACAACAAATAGCTTTTGAAGACGACAGGCAGTATGAATTGCTAGTTTTCGTTTAGCTCTAGGGTTACCAGTAGCCTCTCATTTCCTTGTGTTCCCTTCCTTCCTGAAGTTCAGCCTTCCGGACCTTTGCCGCTTCCCCATGCCAACCTGACGGCCTTCGAGGCAGGACGGGGCTGCCCGCAGGGAGCAGACGGGCTCTCAGCTTCTGTGTCCACAGCACCACAGCCGAGCAGCTCTGCGTTTCTCAGAGAACGCTGGGCTGAGCGGAAGCAACATCTAAGTATTAGAGACAGGCCAGAATGAGAAGAGTGGTGTTAAAGATTTTGTCATTCGTGATAAATTGTTGCCAGAACTGTTTTTCAGCTTCAGAGGATAATGGCCTCTTTTTAAAGAGGAGCATCAGCTGAGCTAAAACCAGATAAAATTCACGGCACTGCATCACATTCATCAGCAGGAACAGTCAGAAAGATGACGGGTACCACCATCACGCCCAGGAAGAGAAGTACAACCACTATCAAGTCCCACACCTCAAGGTTTTCTTTGAGAACTAAACAAACTTCCAGAAAATTTCTGAGCAGAGACTCATTTCTGTTGCGATCCCGCTTTCTTGACACAGCACAGTTGCTCCCAGACTGTCACACGGGCGTACTTCAGATCTCGGGGGCTGTGTAAGCCATGCAACCTTTCTTTGGGAGCAGCAGGGTTACGAGGGTGGTCTCTTTGTGTAAGCCTGGATGCTCTCTGGAGAGGTGCAATCCAAAGACTGGGCTGCATCGAGCAGCGTGGCCAGCAGGGCGAGGGAGGGGAATCTGCCCCTTTACTCCGCTCTCGTGAGACCCCACCTGGAGTCCTGCATCCAGCTGTGGAGCCCCCAGCATAGGAAGGACATGGATGTGTTGGAGTGGGGCCAGAGGAGGCCACAAAGATGACCACCTCTCCTATGAGGACAGGCTGAGGGAGTTGGGGCTGTTCAGCCTGGAGAAGAGAAGGCTCTGGGGTGACCTTAGAGCAGCTGCCGGTACCTGAAGGGGCTACAGGAAGGATGGAGAGGGGCTTTTCACAAGGGGTTGTAGTGATAGGACAAGGGGGAATGTCTCTAAGCTAAAAGAGGGCAGATTTAGATGAGATATTAGGAAGAAATTCTTCCCCATGAGGGTGGTGAGGCCCTGGCCCAGGTTGTCCAGAGAAGCTGTGGCTGCCCCCTCCCTGGCAGGGTTCAAGTCCAGGTTGGATGGAGCTCTGAGCACCCTGGGCTGGTGGAAGGGGTCCCTGCCCATGGTAGGGGGGTTGGAACCAGATGATCTTCAAGGTCCCTTCCAACCCAAACCATTCTATGACTCTATGATTCTATGAAGAACAAAACAACTGGAGTTCTTCCATCCATACTGGTGTTCTAGAACTCATTTACTCACGTGAGTAATGGAATTAAAGTCAACGGAAATGCAGAATGAGATCTCCTCCTCAAACGGAGTTATTTTTCAGCATATTTTCGACTCGTGCAGCTTTGCAGTACAACAAAAGGTGAGAGAGAAAAGGAACACGCTGGAAACGCTGTAGTGAGTAACGGGGATTGTGACAAATGTATTTCAGCTGCTATAAATACACAGCTTCCTCTGAAGGATCTGCGAGGGAAGGTAATAAACAGCCCATCTGAGGAATTATTGGTTTTTTTAACATCCTCCAGAGTGGTTATTTGTGAAAGATGTGCTCGTTGTGTTCCACTTCTGTAAAATCCGTACTTAGGCAGGTTTCTGAGCTGCACGTACTCCACCGTGGTTTGCACTGAGGGCATGCGTTTGGTTTTGGGGCTGGGGTGGGGTGCATGTTTGGAGGGTTTTGTTGTGGTTTTGTTGGTTGGTTGTTTGTTTTTTTTCTGAATATCTTCCTATGAAATGGTGTTGAAAGCGGGGTGGGGTGTAGCCTTTTTCTGCCATGGCGTCAGGGGAGCCAGCAGACCCCCTGTTATCTCAGTGCACTTAGGCGTAGCGCTAAGAACGGAGTAAATTCTCAAAGTCAAGATGAGCACGTCCGCATTACCCTGTGGCTGGGGGAAGAGACAGAGAGACTATACTGTAAAATTATTACCTATAGGCAGAAAGAGAAGGCTTCTATTCCTACATACCAGTTCACACAGCCAGCTAGAATTTTTTCTCTCTCTAATATTTTCTTCTGATTGCCTTCATACTCAAATTTAATTAAAAAAAAAAAAAAAGACCTGGCCAGAAGTTCTCACCTTTAACTTATATGCTATCTTTTACTATCGGCGTCTGGCAGCGTATCATTCAGCTGCGGTGCTTCTGCCAGAAAGGAGCCTGCTGGCTGAAAGGTTTTGGAATGAAGCTGCGGTGATACATGGCTCATAAATCTGAGAAATTCGGAGTTCTGATCTACACTTTAATTAAAGTATGTATCATACATATATTAAAATTCAAATGCTTAACTAATATAAAGGTCAATGGAATGCAGAAGCTCCTCTCTTCCTACATTTTTAATTTCCATATTTTGTTTCGCTCAGGCAAACGTGCATACAGAGCAATCAAGAAACTTCATTCCACAGTTTATAAGGAAAGCTGTAGTGATGTGTCTTAATTGAAATTCAAACTGCTTTCGTCTGGGGGAAAAATTATAGCTGTCAAAAACGTTGCTGTATGACACTGACTTTATCACTTTTGTTATATAATCTCTGGGGAAATGAGATTATAGAGCCTGTTTCTGATTCTTAAGGCCTATACACCAAACAATAAAAAATGCCTTGATTCATAACCTGTTACACTTGACTAAAAAAAATGTAGTCTAGAGATTTATAAACAACAGTGACATTGACATAGCTTCATTTGCAAAGAAATTGCATCCATAGCTCTGCATTAATCTGTAAATGCTTATAAAAGAGAACGTATTCATCAATGCTAGGAAAAAATATTTATGAGATTTACAAGTGAGGTATGATTTATTTTGAGGAGTTTATCATTTCAATTATATACAGTTAATACCAGTCATAGTTTAAGACTTCTGATTCATGAAAAGCTGTGAATATTGACTGGTTCTCTCTCTTATTTTTCAGTTAGACATGAAGAATGTTGTGCTTTGAATAGTTTTTTAAGGACTGTGGGTTTTCATCGTGTAAGAACAATCAATGGCACAGATCTGTTCTGTATGGTACAGAGAACACTGAGCTCCTAATTAGCTAAGTACAGGATTCGGGGTTTGCAGTGGCAGAATCCTAATGTGATAGCTAAAACCTTAGGTAGCGAAGGTGAAAATATAATTTTATAACTATGGGTGTTGTCTAGATCTACCTGGTATCTCCTTTTAAGACTGTAATAATAGCAGAGTGCAGTGTTATCCTTGTGGTACCTGCTTGGTCCGAGGCACTGGTTAAGTATCTCTGGTACGGAGAGGTTGTGCTCAGCAGGGACAAGGAGGGAAGGACAGTGTCCAGCCTCCTTTCTGTGTTCCTCATCACCAGGCTGCTGGGATGGGGCAGCTTCTTGCCCACACTAGGTAGAGTTGCCTGGATGGTACGGCTCCAAAGGTTTGTTTCCTGCCAGAGGGATGACCATGTGTCCTGGTTTCGGCTGAGAAAGAGCTAATTTCCCTCCCAGTAGCTGCTGTGTTTTGGATTTAGTACCAGAAGTATGTTGGTAACACTGATGGTTTCAGCTGCTCCTATGAAATCAAGGACTTTTGCCATTCTCCCATGTTCACTGATGAGCAGGAGCTGGGAGGAAGCATGGCCAGACAGCCAGCCCAAGCTGGCCAGCGGACATATTCCGTACCATGGATGGCGTGCTCAGCTTATGAACAGGGGTTGGCCAGGGGGCAGGAGCCTGCTCTTTTCTTTTCCATGAGTTCAAATCCTCTCTTGGCCAGGAGTTTGAACTTTACTGGGAGTTCGGTCTTTTTTGGGAGTTTCACGAAATTAGCAAAATACACAGTTTCTGGGCTCCGTGCTCACTGCTTAGGGACTGGCTGTGAATCGGTCATTGGGTGGTGAGAAAAATGTATTGTATATAGCTTATTTTGCATATTCATTATTGTTATTATTAGTAGTAGTTCCTTTGTTGCCTTATTAAACTGTCTTTATGTCAACCCACGAGTTTTCCCTTTTGTCCATTGCTCCTCCCCATCCCGCTGCGGGAAGGGGAGGGGTGAGCGAGCGGCTGTCTGGTGCTGAGTTGCTGGCTACGGGGTTAAGCCACGGCACCAAGGAACAGAGATTTTCTGTGGAAACCACCTTTACTTATGAAATCTCAGGTTCCAGAGACTGCAAGAGCCCAGAGGATGCAGCTGCTGCTCTGGCTCTGTATTCCCCAGGGAAATGGGTTCTATTCGCAGACAAATTTAGGTCTATTTGTGTTTTAGACCCACTAAAGCAGCAGGCCAGTTTCCCATTCCAACATCTTTGACTTTGAGTCTACCTCGATCCTGAATCTGAAATAGGAGGGCGGATGTCCGCACAGGAATATTTTAGCAATCTGTGGGAAGATCAGACAATGTTATGAGAGTATGGGGTGTATTTTCTTTTTTTTAATGCATGATGTAGAAATGTAAATAATTATAGTGTCTGTGAATGCTTCCAGACTGGTACCAGAGGAGAAAGCTGTTCTCTAGGCCCAGGAAGACTTCAGTACAAGACAAGTACTAACAATCCAAGTTTCCCCAGTTTGACAATGTCCCTCAGTTCTCTCAATGTCAAATCATTTAATGCATTGCTAAAAATATTTCCCTTCTGCACAAATCCAGACTACATGAAAGGCCAGCATTCTTTGAAGACGAAAGCATCGTAGCAGTCTGCGCTGATTGACTTCTCCAAAAAAACATTCTGCAGCTAACTGTTCAACTTTTTGAATGCATTAGCTCCGGCTGCGCTCACGCCCTCTTTGTATTTTCCCTTTGTATGAAAATAGAGGCATTAGGGGTTTTTTTGCTGTGGGTATGCTTGCTGTGAGCTAATTATAACTTGGAAGCATGGACACCAGCAAAGTGTGACTTTCAATTTTGCTTTAAAGGTCTGTTTCAGTCAAGAATATAGAAAGATGTGCTCATCTTGGTGGGGAACTAGAGCCATGTGTATGTCCTGGGAATAATCGAGGTTGCTGTTACATATTTGGGTAGGTCATTAGTACAATAGTAAAATCTGGCAAATAAATTAATCATCCAAATGCTGTTAGTTGATGTCGAAGTTTGTATGGTATAAAGGTCTGAATGAAACAGCATTTAAGCTTTGGGAGCTTCCATTTTTCACTTGCAGTGAAGATCATGTGCATTTTGGTACAGCCGCGGCATTTTAGAGCACTGTAATATCAGATGACACGCAGTTATGTGACAGGCTGTCCACTTGTGAGGCAGCTGAAGTATAGGTTATGACAAGATGCAGTAAGTGGATGAGACAGATTGAAAGAGGCACTGAGGAGGATGAAGTGGGGAGCTAAGCAAGTGATGTTGTGGTTGTTCATAGTCTCAAATAGCTTTTTTAGCAGCCATCATCTTACATGGATGCCATGGTAGCACTGTGAGGAAGGTGACAGAGTTTGGAAGTGTGTCATGTTTCAAACAATCCAAATGTCCTGGATGGATGGATGAAATTCTCCTGAAATTTCTGTTGAGGTTCTTTTGCTGTTTCTGGAATGGCGAACAAGCCATGTCTCAAAGTGGCAAACGTTTGAATGTGCCTTAATGTGACTATAGTGTAAATTTGTATTTTTTCAAAGATAGGCCAAAGTTGGGATAGAGGAAGAAAGAGAGAGAGAGAGATTGAGTTAGCCAAATGTAGCTGAGGGAAATGTGAAACTAATTTGCAAAACCTGAAGTCATTTTATGATCTGAACAAGAGAGATCATTGCTGGAAACTGTCATGTGGTTTCTACATGGCAGTGCCAACAGTATGGAGAGATTTGGTTCATCGAATCACTGACGTATGAGCCAGCCTGTGGTGCCAAATACTGCCAGTACGTGGTTCAGCTGATGACTATTGGCTTGTTTAAACATTTAGCTGAGTTGGTCTTTGTGTCTTCATACTCACTGTCTCTACTTAGTGACCCTTGCAAACAGCAGTATTATATACTTTGTATTATTGTCTTCCTGAAGACTGGGGCCAGTCTTGTTCAGCATCTGCATCAATGATCTGCATGAGGGGTTCGAGTGCTCCCTCAGTAAGTCTCCAGATGACACCAAGTTGGGCAGGAGTGTCGATCTGCTCGAGGGCAGGAAGGCTCTGCAGAGGGATCTGGACAGGCTGGGATCGATGGGCCAAGGCCAACTGTATGAAGTTCAACAAGGCCAAGTGCTGGGTCCTGCCCTTGAGTCACAACAACCCCATGCAACACTCCAGGCTTGGGGAAGAGCGGCTGGAGAGCTGCCCGGCAGAAATGGACCTGGGGGTGCTGGTTGACAGCCGACTGACCATGAGCCAGCAGTGTGCCCAGGTGGCCAAGAAGGCCAACGGTATCCTGGCTTGGATCAGGAATGGTGTGGCCAGCAGGAGCAGGGAGGTGATCGTGCCCCTGTACTCAGTACTGGTGAGGCCACACCTTGAGTGCTGTGTTCAGTTTTGGGCCCCTCACTACAAGAAGGACATTGAGGGGCTGGAGCATGTCCAGAGAAGGGCAGCAAGGCTGTTGAAGGGCCTAGAGAAGAAGTCTTATGAGGAGCAGCTGAGGGAGCTGGGGCTGTTCAGTCTGGAGAAGAGGAGGCTGAGTAGGGACCTTATTGCTCTCTACAACTACCTGACAGGAGGGTGTAGTGAGGCAGATGTTGGTCTCTTCTCCCAAGTAACCAGTGATAGGACGAGAGGCAATGGCCTCAAGTTGTGTCAGGGGAGGTTTAGATTGGATATTAGGGAAAATTTCTTTCCTGCAAGAGCGGTCAGGCATTGGACCAGGCTGCCCAGGGCAGTGGGGGGGTCCCAGTCCTTGGAGGGGTTCAAAAACCGTGCAGATGTGGCACTTCAGGACATGGTTTAGCAGACAAGGTGGTGTTGTGTTGACAGTTGGACTCAATGATCTTAGAGGTCTTTTCCACCCTTAATGATTCTATTCCATGATTCTGTGTCCTCTGTTCAGGGCAAGGCTTCAGAGTATGCTTAACTTTGAAGGCCCAGACAAGACCCTGGTGGTGTGGTAGGTGCTGACAGCAGTGCTGCGCTGGGGACTGGCTGCTGCGTCCCCAGGGGAACCACAGCAGATAGCCATTGGCTTCAGAACCTCTAGCCAGGTTCTGAGGAAGAGCCTTTGATAGCTGAGTTGTGGAACATGCTGAAACCCAGCTGCGTTGCCAAAGAGTTTTATTTCATCTTTAAAGATCCTCTCAAAACATGCTGATGAATTATAATGCTTTTGAAACTGCATTTACATCTCTTACTTGTATCTCTCTCACCAAAGAAACCGCAGCCCTTGCTGCAAAAGCTAACACTTGTCTGCTGATGATGGATGTGTACAAATGAGAAGTGAAAGTTCGTTTTATTCCGAACAGCCCAGTGCCACAGTCAGAGTTTCAGCCTCTTAATCAGTCACCGTCAGGCAGTGTCACTGTCGCCGAGCGCCGCGGTTCACACTGCGCTACCCGATTACTGCCACTACTGCTCCTGCTGCTCAGCGCGCTGCGCTTCACGATTTCTTTCATCAGAAGACAGGCTAGGAGGGTGCAAAAAATGGTTTTGCTGAAAATACTGGGCTTTGAGACACCCAGGTATCTGCTGTCTTCTCAGCTGGCTTCAGCGGGCAGATGGCTAGGAAGCGAAAGCTGCTGCAGAGGTGGGCAGAGTCAGTAAGGCTGGAAGAAAATACAGCAACTGCATGAAGGGAAGAAAAGCAAAGAATAGGCTGAAACGTGGGTTTCGTGGTCAGTCAAGGTGGGTGACTCGGGGTAGGACCTGAACCTCCTGTTCTGGTGTCGTTTCCGTCTCCGTTACTGGAACCACCGAAGCAGGCCAGCTGGCATAGGCTGGGTGAGCGGCTGCTGCACCGCTTTGTGTTCTAACGCCGCTGCTGCGGCATGGGCCATGTAAGGGTTGCCCTTCAGCAGTGCGTAGCAGCTCCTCACCTTCAGCTTTACTGCTGTCCATAACGTGAGGGCTGGAACTTAAACCAAGCCGAGAAAGTTGCTTTTGTCATTTAACTTTATGCTGCAATCTCGCTGCATTGCTCCCACCCGTACCTTCATTTTTTTCATCTTGGAGTGATTGACCAAAGGAGTTGGGGAGCAGTGTTATTTTTAAAAAAACGTTGCTTCTAGAAACAGGAAGACAATAGAAGGTTTTTTTAAGGACTTGCTGTCAATTATGGTCTAGAAATGTTTTCTTTGAAGAACAGAAGGTTTATGTGGTAGTCTTAAAAAAAACATAGTTCCAGTGTGAAAAAGCTAACTGTGGAAAAAACATCTCTACCTCACAAAGAAGCATGGTTTGCTACTCTGAATAGAAGGCTGAGGGATCCGGTGAAAATCTGAGCATATTCCCTCCTAAACCAGGGCCTCCAAGAAAACATTAACATGCAGCTTACGTACCGCTGTGTGGGAGGTGGAGGGTTTCCACCCTGTGTAACCCCTTGTCAGGTGCAGACTCCATGCCAGCATTTCTTTCATCGTCATGTCCAGTAGACATCTGGCCATGAAGTGGTGAGAAGGCCCTGCCTTCTTCCCCTCACCCCCAGCTATCAGTGCTGCTGCGCTGCTCGAAGAGGAGCTTCGAGATGGTGCACAGTGCAGATGCCTCCGCTTCTCCTCACTCGCGGATGGTGCCTGGGGTCCCTCCCGGAGAGGACCCTCAGCCGAGCAGCCCCTGAGCTCCCGGCCAAACCCCGTGCCCCCGAGCCACCCTCCCTCCTGCATGGAGGACGAGTGGGCATCGCTGAGCAGCACGTACAGTGAATTCCGAAACAGACCTCTACGCGTACCTGCCAGATGTTATTACATTAAATACCGAGCGTTTTTGTTCTCTCCGCCCTGCTATGGAGCTCATCGCCAACCCAGCGGGCCTCTGCGCCTTTCTGCGGCGGTTCGTGACCACCACCTAGTGAACAGTTGTGTTCCACCACTGCATCTGCGCAGGATCCTTTGGGGGGTCTCCGCTGACTGGGGGGCTATTCAGAGTTCCCACTCCTTACAACGGAGTTGCTTTGTTTTGCTCTGTGTGATCGTGATGAATTGTAAAGAAAATAAGTGCAGCCCTCTGTGCAGCAGCAGTCCTGTGTGCAGCAGCATTTTAGGAGAACTAGGAACTGCAAGGGCATACGTGTGTTGGGATTTTTTCATGAGGAGATCTGTATTTATCTTTTTAGAGATGGGCTCTAAATTATACTTCCATCACAACTATTTTTTTTTTTTCATCACAAGTGTTATTTTGCAACCTGGGCTGGTGGAAGATGTCCCTGTTCATGGCAGGGGGGTTGGAACCAGATGATCCTTAAGGTCCGTTCCAACCCAAACCATTCTATGATTTTTTTGTGTTTACCTGTCCTTTATGTGTTCAAATACAGATGGTCAAAACCTGTGAGTGTTCCTACAACAAAGATTACAAATGCCAAGAGTGAATGAATGCTGCACCTTCTTGTGTGTTTGCGCGGTACTTCTGTGACTCCCAACATGAAACCCTCGGGGAATGTCTGTACAGGCGGTATCGTCACCTTCTGGCTGGTTTGGAGGTCCTTGTTGCCTCGTGCATTTCTGCACTCTTGGATGCTGCTTTTGTTGTGAACCGTTTGGCTCTTTCTGAGATGGACTTTCTGTGCAGGGCTGGGGGTATCTCAGCACAGGAACCCTCCCCGGCGTGCAGAGTGCAGGAGACCAGGCCAGGTCCAGCCTTCTCTGTCCCGTACAATCCTTACTCTGCTGGAAAGATCTGCACCTCCAAACGCAAGCCACACAGCACACACCTTTGGATTAATTTCAAAAAAACTATCACCCTCGTGGCCTGCAAGAAAGGCTTCGTGTTGTTTCGCATGCTTTGGAAGATAATACAACAGAACCCAAATCCAGAAAGAAATTATAGTGATGTCCTATGACTACACGATCGTCTTGTGAAGCCCAGAGAAGACCTGGACAAGCGCCTGGCCTGAAGCAGGCTAGCACTGAGCAGGGTACATAAGAACACTCTGACTGTGCTGTTTAGGGCTCACTTCCAAATTGGATGGATTTAGCACTAAACTTACGCTCGTATCTCCCGCTTATGTGTTTGTCACTTCCGTAGCTCCAAGCAGAAAGGGACACAGAAGCTGGTTTTTGACTTGAAGTGGTGTGATAACACCAGAAGCAGGTTAGCAAGGACTACGTGTCTAGTAACCCTGCAGGTATTGTTAGGGCTGAAAAATGAGAAGGGGGAGAGAGGAAAGCTATGATTTAGTGTGGCACGCTGCTAAAACAGAATCGACTTCAGCTGCTGCGGAGCTGACAAATTGCTATGAAAGGCTTCTGAAAGCAGACCTCAGTGAAAAATATTTTATGAAGAACCTTTAGAATAGTTTGGAAGGGCTTTTTTTTGGTTTTTCTTTAGAAACATGTGGAAGGTTATTTTGTACTATTACATCTCTTTTTATTATTATTATTATTTATTATAACTTCATTATCAACTACAATTTGTTAATAACTAGTTAAGGTTATTAACTATCTCTAAAAGATGGTTGGAGACTGTCCTGGTCCCAAGGATATGCAGATCTATTTAGATGAGTCTGATGGGAAACTTCCACAGAGATGAAGTGATTTGCACAGGGACATAGCGAATCAGTAGCGAAACGAGATGTGAAAGCCTGGTTTGTGAAGTTGAAGTCTTTATCGGTCTGACTGTATTCCTTTCAAGGTAAGTTACCTAACAGATGTATGAAGTGGGAGTGGTTTAACTGCAGGCGTGCATTCCTGGTCATTTGTTTCCAATGAAGCATTAGATTGAAAGTCTCTTTTGAAGGGTGACAATGGGCTGAGATACGCGCTCCTCCCAGACACAACGAGGCACAAGGCACACTTATTTTTGTGCTTAGCTAACAAAGAATTTATATGAACTCATTAAGCAGGAGCCGCCTAAATCTTCTCATTGCTGAAAGATTTTGCCAAGTGGGATTTGGTTTCCTTAGACCCAGGAGGAGATCAGACCAGAGCAGAATGCAGCTCAGCACTTTCAGCTCTGCTTTGTGGTTTAGGCAGGTTAATCGTGTCTTGGGACGCTGGCCAACCAATCTGATAATTGAGTTACTTATTTATTCGATATTTAAAAAAAAAAAAATCCCAGGCAGGTTAAAATTTGGCAAATGTTGGCTGCGATAGTGGGTGATGCACGGAGGATCATAAAGGGAGCAAAATTAATCCAACTTCCTCTTGGAAGCTTTTCAAATATGTGTATTAAAACCTGCTCAAATCACAATGAATATAAAGTTCATGTTCACGAAAACACAATGCCCGTTTACAACCTGCGTTCCCCATAAATCCGCAGTTTACGAGACATGTAAACCTTACGCAGGCCCACCTCCGCGGTAACTCAAAACCAAGAGAATTTGCTGTATGCCAGAAGCTGCCCCTTTTTCCCTGTCTGGCCACTCCACCAGAAGAAATCCCCTGAGAGAATCCGTGCAGGATGGGGACACGCTCAGCCCTTGAGGAGGCACAGCCTGAGAAATGCTTCAAACACATCAGAAAGGTCAGTTTTTATGGTCTGTATCTCTGCCGTGCCTTGCCTTGCTCCTCGTAGGCATTATGGGGGCTCCGCATCCCTACTCCCTCCTCCTCCTGCTTGCAGCCCTGCTACTCCAGCTCTGAACGTTTTTCCAAGGAGCAGCTGTCGGTTCATACTCAACATCCTGCCCCCTAACTCCTAGCATGCTTAGATGTGGAATATATTTGTAGGTTTGGTAAAGAAAATGGAGCAAAACGCAGTAGGCGAGGCTGGCTTTCTGCCGTGGGAGATCAGCTGCCCGTGTTTGGAGTCCCGTGGGAGTCCAGCTCCTTGGAGATGAGCCTGTGTTGCTCAGGGAGCTGTTGGTTACTCGGTTCTTACTGCAAAGAAAAACAAAAAATGACAGTTTTCTAAAGAACGGCCTCTCAGATTTCCATTTTTAATCATAAACTTCAGTATTTGTACATTCTCATAACCTACGGAGTCAAAGGATTTGTGTTTTTAAACATCTTTTAAGAGCTCCTGGGCTAAGAGCCAGCACGCCAAGCTTCTACCTGTGCAATTATTTTTTTTAATGTTAAAAAATAAATACACCCGGAGCAATCCTGAAAAAAAACATTTAGAATATAAATGCTGAGGTGGTTTGGATTAGACTGGGAAAACGTCCCAAATTTTGTAGGGTGTTCTTGCCTACAAAGAATGAAAATTTCATTAAAAGAAATAAAGGGCATAGTGCTGTGTCTGAAGGAAATATCTTTAGAACGTCATAAACACTTACATGCTCCTTGTGATTTCATTTCTCACTTCTGTTCTATTCTACTTGTTTTTTCCCCTGAGATTTACGTGGCTCCACTTGCGCAGTTAATCCGGCTGGCTGCTACGAGCGTGGTCTGGGTTGGGGATTTTTTGAGGGGTGGTGGTATTTTGTTTGTTTTTGGGGGGTGGGGTGGGTCGTTTGGGGGGTTTTTCATTTTATTTGGGGTTTGTTTTGGGAGGGTATGTGTGTGTTCTGTTTTCTTGTAGTTGTTGGGGTGGGTTGGTTTGGTGTCTTCTTTCAGGGTGTGTGTGAAATACTGCAGAGACCGAGTTCCTTACTCGAGACAAGGGTTTCTGTTGGCGATATGAAGACAGAATCAATGTCTGTGTCATGGCAAGGTTGCTCCGATACCCCTCAGAGTGCTTGCTAGTGTCTTCATTTTTCTTCTTTGAGGCACAAGAAGTTAATGCAAGTGTAAACTAGCACCTTGTAATAGTTTTAAACCAAGTACTGAAAGTAGCCTGACCATGCTTGCTTCAAAGCCAGTTTCTCAAGTAGGATTTTGCTTTGTACCAAATTCGTTGCTTTTACTGGAGGGTGAAAGTGCTTTTCTGTTCTTTTCTATCTTAGGTTAAAACCTGATTTTCCATCAGAGCCCCTTTTTTCGCGCTGTAGAGGCAGGGCATGAGACCAGGCCAGGTGTGCTGGCTGGGTGAGTTTTTTTTGTTTGATAGTTTGGAATCTCCTCTCCACAGCAGGACAAACTTTGGGAAGAGCAAGAGGTCTTTCTCCTGGAGACTGGTGTTGCTAGTAGCATAAACTGAGAGCAGAGCTCTCCTTCCACCAATATGGGCAAGCAAAGGGCAGGAGTGAAGGCGTCGGAGTAAGGAGACAGGCAGGAACTAGACAGGAGAGAGCACGGAGCCGGAGACCGTGAGTAGCTTTGAGAATAACGTGCTTTTCTTTATTACTGCTCATCCTCTTTCTACTTTTCTATGAAAGCAGGTTGTTGTTGGCAACATTTTTATTTTAAGGGCTCAAACCCTGAGCCTCTGTTGTGTTAAACACTGTATGGAGAGTTCAGTTAAGTTTAATTTTCAGTGGAAAATGTGACTGCCACATACACGTGTGCCTGATCTTGGGGTGGCTTGAGCAGCCGAGGTCAGCGTGGAGCTCCGTGTCTGTATCCACAAAGTCCTGGAAGACTTTTGGAGCCCGCACAGACCTTCATGGTGTTTCGTGAAGAGGAATCAGCTCGTTTGTGTTCTTGTTGCCGCGTGGTTGTGTTCTCTGTGGAGATGGTCAGTACCCCGGGCAGTCTGTGCTCTGGCAGGTGAGGCATATCCTGATGCCTCCAACGCCTTTGGTAGGGATAAAGGGGTTGTGCGACCTCGTGGACTTCTTTCCTTGATCGGATTCTGCACTGCAGTAAAAAGTTGATATTTGAATCTCCTATTCTGCTGTCTCTCAGTGTCTGTTTGACTCGGGGACGTTGTGTCTGAAGTTATTTTGTGTGGGGACAGTGCACCCCTGAGGAGCACAGTGCTCTGAGCAACACAAAGCTCGTGCTGTTCCATGCCCTTTGTGTGCACTGGCACCGGGAGATGAGCTCAGGGGATTTAGGAATCCATCTGTTCTGCAGAAGAGGAGAACATATAATTTAGGGAAGACTTAGAGCCAGGGAGCAAGGTGACATACAGTTGAGGTAGGACCCGAGTGAAAATCAGAAATGGATATGTCATTAAGGTAATTTCCATCTCTCTTGCCTTTATTTCACACATCTGTATGAGGAGTAAAAGCAGAGGAGAACCAGTGTGGCCAGCACGTGACAAGGGAGAGGGCTTCTGCTAGAAATGCCTTTCTGGGTGCTTGCACTGTAAGTGCCATGTTCTCAAGGCTTCCCAGCCCATGTTGTATTGAAGTCTGCACACGAAGTCAGGAGATTGCTTCTAACCAAGCTCTTTTCGTCTTGACACTGAGGAAAGAGGTGGGGGAAAATTGGTGAGGCCTTTATAGCTGCACAGATGGAGTTTTAATATTTTTTTCTCCCTATAAAGCCACTGCTCGCCTGCCTTTCAGCTGCACGGGGTTTAGTCTGCTGATGACAGGCAGTTCTTACCCAACAGAAAACTATACCTGCTGGCAGAACTGGGAGTCAGGGAATCCCTGCCAGCTGCATATTGCAAATAAACATGATGGATTCTAATGAGCAGTTCCATGCCCACATAAATCAGATGTTCTGGAAGTAACATTGCTGCCGCTGCCGCCCATCAGTTTGGAAGACAGTCATTGGCAAAGTGATGGGTTTCTTCCAATTCATAAACATTTATCCAGCGAGGAGCGTGTCCGCCAGCCCACACTCTGCCGGCATCTCTAATTGGTGATGTAAAAGGCGGTTCCTGTATGCTGCTGGTTAATAAATGCCTGGCGCATCTAGCACGTGGCAGAGTTGTTTCTCCATGAGCTGGAGCTCTCTTGGTCCTGCAGGTCTCGCAGGTTTCTATGTGCCTTCCCATCTCAAACAGCAGAGAATTTTATTCGGCTCATACTCGCGACGGCTTTAGGTTCTGCTGGGTGAACGGGGGTGTGACAAAGAACAGTGCAATAACAAAGGCATTTGTTGCCTTTCTAGGCCACACATTTAAAGAGCCCCCAACTCAGCTCACAACTTTGCAAGATGGAGATTACAGGTTTGAATACCAGCCTTCCCTATTCTCAGAGTTATCATGTCTACCTGGTAGCAACAACATCAGTAATCTAGGACTTGCAAAACGTGGGTCTGTTTCTAAAAAATTGCTCTTTAATCAGTGATGGAGACAGCTTTGTCTTAGCTCAGTGGGATGTTTTCACCCTCTCTCTGTTTATAGCCCTGGGTGACCGGGGGCAAATCCTTGACTTCGGACTGTGTGGTGACTGCTGAACAGCAAATTCAGCAATTTTTCTCATACGCTTTGCAGAGGGTGGTAGGTCAGCAGCAGTGGGAAGTCCAGCAGTAGCTGGAAGGTGACAGCGAGAGTGGTTTCACTCAGGTCGGTTGTCTTGCAGAGGAGCATCCCTTTGGATCTTCCCTCAGGAAGAGGTGCAACAGAACTGAACTCTGCTTCATGACGGTCCAGGTTGTCCAACTTCTTCTAAGATAATTTGGAGAAAAATGTAATATAGATACTAACTTTAAAATGGCTAACTCGGCTCTGGCAGCTTCCCAGGCTAATAGTTGACACTGATGAGTACCTCTAACCCTCCCGGTGAACCTTTCCTACTCCTAGAGTAGGTGCGAGCTGTGCAGATGGCTGATGTACGTGTACAGGTGGTAGAGCTTATCCGCTATCTTTGTGTGTTAGCTCATAATTGAATTCAAACCAGGCTTTCTGTGATTGACTGATGCATCTTCTTTTCACAGAAACGTCCTTTCAGATGAAGAGGATGTGCCCAGTGCTGCCTTCTGAGCTGTGTCTGCAGGGTGTCTGCATCAGGGGGTGAAATAAAAGCGACAGCGCTGCCCTTCAGCTCGGCCATGTGAGGTTTCTGTCGGTTGTGAGTCCTCTAATTTCATTACTCAGCAAGCTGCTGAAATTGATTTTGGTTCTCCAGCTGTTAGCAAGGGTAAAATTACTTTTTTACTAGATTTCTGGCTTTCAGCAAATTAACGTGAAGCCGATTGGGATTCTTCAGGGGAGAATAGGAAACAGACCAATTAGCCAAGCCATAAAAGTCTAACTCAAAGAAAAAAAGCTGCCAAAATACAAAGCCCCTTCTCTCTTTACAAGTTTTATATCAGAGTAGTTCCACTAACGTGAATTAAATGAATACAAAACAGGTCTTTGCTCACTTTCTGCAGAATTAATTTTAATATAGTTTCTCCAATTAATAGGAATATTCTCCTTAGAGTTCTTATTGGGTACACGTTGCTTTAACCACTCAGAGTCTCTTCTAGCTGATGCCCATGGACTTTCATTGCTCAGGGATGCCACCCATGCTTGAGGCCTAAAACCAGTTTGGGACCTTCTTGTGTCGAAACTGCGGACCGGTTACCCCAGATGGTACCGTGCCTTTTGTTAGATGGAGACACTCACAGCCAGACCCGGTTCAGCTTCTGGGACGTTGGGTCACTTGTAACTGCGAACACTTCTGTTGTGCAGGAAAATGCCCCTTTTGTGGGTGTACCTTCTGGTTTCCACTTCTCAGTGGATGGTATGTGAAGGAGAGTGCCTGCCTGCTTTCGTCATCTTCATATTTTGACTCGCCCTTTTTTCTCTCTGTAGGCTGCCCTGAGGTGACCTCTGCTTCCTCCAGTCTCTCTCTGCTTCGGACCCGTGTTCTGTGCGTTGGTCTCCCACGAGCTGTCCATTCCCACCAGCTCTGCTGCTGCCCCTGGCTGCCGCTGCTGCACGTTCTTCATCGGGAAGGTGGAGGAATCATCCTGCCCCTCTCCTCCTTTCCAAGCACACCCAGCCTCCAGGTACAGGTCTGTGTCTCAGGTGGTAGATTCTGATCTCACTGAGGTGCCAGTCTTCGCTGTCACTGCCTGGGTCATTTCACTGTCGCGAGGTTCATCGAGTGCCGCCTTAGCCTTGCTTCCGATGTCGAAACCTCGCAGGAGCTGCCAGCCTGTATTGCTTTGTCTGCTTTCACTCCTACACTTGCCTCTCTGCTCAGCAGCATCCATCTCTCATTTTATCCCTGAAACTCTTCTTAAATTTTTTTTCTTTTTTCTCTTCTCTGCTCCTCGGGGCACAGATGTGCCTTTTAGTTTGGGGCTTTCTGTGAAAACTTGTTTCTGCATGTGTCCCCTTCTTCAGCCGTACTTTAGAGAAGAAGAAATCAAAACCAATTTCCTCAGCATCCCTGACGTAACGTGGATCCCTGGGGGAAGATGTTCTTACCTCTATTTAAACAAATGAATAACCATTTAAACAAATGAAAAACATGTTTGATTGAGGAAGAACTTCTTCCCTCTGAGGGTGACGGAGCCCTGGCCCAGGCTGCCCAGGGAGCTTGTGGAGTCTCCTTCTCTGGAGATATTCAAGACCCGCCTGGACAAGGTCCTGTGCACCTTGCTGTAGGTGACCCTGCTTCAGCAGGAGGGTTGGACTAGATGACCCACAGAGGTCCCTTCCAACCCCTACTATTCTGTGATTCTGTGATTGGGATGGCAGGAGGGGGTTAGGCAGCACAGGGCCCTGGCTAGGGAAGAAGAGGCAACCTGCTCTCACGCACCTGAGGCTTGGGATCTCAAACCGTGGGAAGATAGGTTTCTTTTTCACCTGATGGCAAACTCCATCTAAAGTCTAAGTGATAATTTCAGGCTTGCCAGCACGCATTCAGCTAAGCTGGTCTAGAAATACTCAAACGTGGCTCGCCCTCGCTCCCAGACCTGGGCAGGGTTGCGGAGACAGCAAAAACACGACATCGCCTAGCGCGTGGTCAGGACTCCCGGCTGGGGAAATGTCCTTGCTCACCCACTCTAAGACTTGGTTATGTCTCTGACAGTGTTGCCACGTACGGGCAGTAGCTGTTCTTACAGCAGCAGGGCGTTTTCAGCCAAAATAGTGACGGGCCAGTTTTTGCTTTTTATGCATCAACGATGACATCCAGTGGTTGGCCAAGTGATTGCAGATGCCTGAGCCACCGCCTGTGTCTTCCGCACAAGTCATGAAGTCCTCACAGGGTTTTCTCAGTAATTCACTGGCAGTGACCAGGCCAGGTAACCTGCCTGCCAACCACATGACCATCTTTTGTAGATTTTTTAAAAGGAAGGAGCACAGAATATCTTATTCGTCCTGAGACTGTGATTTTAGACCATCAAAATATGTGTTTCTGTAATAGCGTGGTTTTGGTGTTTGCTTTGGCTCTTTTTGATGATTATTTTGTTTTGTTTTGTTTGCGTTTTCTTTTGTTGTTTTTCTTGGATGCCTTCTAGGGTTTTTAACCTTTTTTGTGAGGAAGACGAAGCAAAATAGCCCCCCAGGATGGGGCTGTAGCTGAGGGGCTGAAGGACCAGCACTGAGAAAAGGTGAAGGGGTGCGAGGGCAGGGAGAGGGTAGCCCGGCCACGGCTGGAGTACAAGACATGGCAAGGGCTGGCACGGAGCTGTGGAGAGCGGCCAAGGGAAGCCAGGACATGGCATGAGGTGATGATAATGGCCAAATATTGGTGGGTTGAGGAGAGGCAACGGGGGGCCAGTGCTGTGTGGTGGGAAGGCCTGGCTGGGGAGCAGGAGGCAGAAGAGAGAAGGCCAAGTGCAGCCTAGATCTTAGAGAAACAGTGCTAAAAATTTACCTTCTGAATGATTACAAGATATCCTAGGCTAACAGACTGAAGGCATGCTGGTGCGCAGCCCCCTGCCCTGATGGGAGCGGGCAAAGCCAGCAGGAGTTGCATGCTGTTGCACCACCAAGAACCTCAAAACCCCACCAAAACCAGTGCGATCTCCTCCCCTTGGCTTGCCCAACAGCTGCCACAACACACTAACTGCGCTGGGGCATTTGGTACTTCTGGAGAACTTTTCAACTGCAGCCATGCTTTTAATGCTATAATGTTAACTATAGGCAGCGTAAATTCGGCATGAATGAGTCTGGCTGTAGAGATGCTTGATTTGCAGGAATATGGCCACCCAGGTCTTGTCAGAATTGGGCTGTAATCTGGTACTTTCCATGTTGCAAGGCTGTGTATATAATTGCTTCATCCTTTTCCTTGGGACAGGCACGCGCCAAGTACACTGCTGACCCTAGCACATCATTCTTTTTCACTAACAAATAAAAATAGTGAGGGGGGAAAAGGAGGTATTTCTAAAGGAAACTTTCACTATAAACTTTAAAAATGCAATCTGCTGATTCAGGATAACTGATATGTCCTGCTTCCTTAAAGCCGTCACCTTGAGTTACGCACAAGATGTGACCCGTGAGCACGCGTCACCAGAACAAGCCAGATTGCATCTAGTCACGTCAGAGGTTTCAGAAGTCGCTCCGAGATGGGCAGACCCAGACAGACTGCTCAGTCCCGGGGACCCCCAGCCAGTTGCATGTCTCCAATTCCTTCGGCATTTATGCAGCCTCCTCTCGCTCAGATTCACACGGAGCAAAGATCTGTCTGTTCAACGTGACACAAGCTCAAAGCAGTTCCAGGCTTCAAATGCAGAGTGTGGGTTTCAGCAACAACACCACGAGCAGAAACTCGTTGGCACTGTTCAGTTCGTTAGTGAGTGCTGTCTTAATCGTACAAGCAGCATATTGACCTGGGAGAGGTGCTGGGCTCTGTTCCCCTGCCAGTGCCCTGCCGCACAAATCACCCTGCCAGAGCCTGCCCTTCCCTCTTTGCCCTGATCTTACAAAATGGTGTTGTTAAGCCTGGCTTGGAGTGGGTGAGTGATGACAGCTCAGAGACTCTTCAGGCCTTTCTTCTCTGGATCTTTGGGGGAAGCAGAACTGGCCCTGCTTCAAACCTTTTTATTCCCAGTATGCCTAGCAGGGCAACAAATTGAGTTGTGTGGGCCAAGATAAAGAACCGCTTCCAGCATGCCGGAGTCCACCCAAAGAACACCCGTTCCTTGCTTTTTGTGTGTTCAGAGGGCTCAGCAGCTCTGGCAAGAAGCCATGAGGACAAAAGCAGTAGCTCAGGTGGGTCAGTCCCAGGCTGTTTCAGGTTGGACTGGGCAAAAGCAGCACCTTACGATGCAGGGGCAAAAACAGAGGGGAGTTCTGGCCCGCCTGGTCCCCGCGGTTCGCTGTTTCGGCTGCATTTTCTCGGTTTGTCAACAGCATTATTGTCTCATTGCCTTTTACCAGAGTGAGAGTTGCAGGACCAATCACATAAGGGAAATGGGTATCTCTTATGGATAAATGCAAGCTGAGTACACAAGGAATGAGATTCTAGACAAATATGGAACCAAATATTTATATGGTGTGTAGAAACACAGTTACCATATGGTATAGATACCACATCCTATGTTATATAGTACCATAATTTAGTGTGTGGCTGCAGGAGGAAGGCGGATCTCGGAGGCTAGAGAACAAAGTGAATGGATCTTTCGAGTTGTGTGTGGAAAACGGAAGGTGAGGGATGTACGCTGTCACGGTCAATCCAGCTTTGTCAAGTTTTCCAAGGTGACACTCCTTTAGAGGGTTAAAGCTACTGACTGTGGGGGGAAGCAACCTTCCCACAGTGGCTGTGCTCGTTGCCAGAAGAGTGCAGTCCTCAGAAAGACCTCAAACAGTTTACAAAACTCAGCACGCATTAAGAGCAGCAAGGAAAATTCTTCATACAGGTAAAAGATTTAGCATCCAAGAAGTAAAATGAAATCAGATTGTAAGATTTTGGATTGCAAATCCTCTGTACAATGTTGAGAGATGAAAACAGAGTAGTTAATCATATCGCTTCTTGTAATGACTTATAGTCGCCCACAGCAGCAGTGACAGCAAAGTTTGGGTGCCACTATGGCACATTAATTTGCTTTAGAATGTTTCAGTTAAATGAAAGTTTAGCCTTCTACTTACCTACGCTGTGTACACAGCTGTGAAAATCATCCGCATGCTCCGCATTCGGATCTTGTTAATGAGGAGCTGTCAGAGGATGCTCCTAGGTAAGTGCGGTTGTCATCAGAGCGGGTGGAGATTTGCATGCGCATAGCAATCTGCCGGTTGTTCTGCTGACCTCACTCAGGCCAGCATCAGGCCAGTGCTAATTTTTTATTTGTATTTGAGGATGCTATTCAATGCCTAAAGGCTCTCCAATTTCGTTAACATACTCAAAGGCACTGTTCTGTGTGGCCATACTCTTATTTTGGGATCTCTGCTCACCGAGGAACCAAAATAACACTCTGACATTATCTCTAAAAGCAAATTCTCACTATCTGTGTACAGGTGGTTCCTGGGAAACACACCACCTTAAGTCACCTATTATTTATATGCCGTATGTTGGTTACACATAAACATGGCTAATTTACACAAGGACAACATGTCCAAATAATTTCTATCATTTTGTTCAGATCTACTAATGAAGGTGACCTCTGGTTATAATTCATTTTCCAGGAGGACTTGAAACTGCTATTTAACTTACCTAAGTACTTTCTCATTCTTCCCAAGGCGTGTCATCAGAAGACTTCCTTCTTGATTATAAATATAGGAAAGGGTGTGAAAAGGACTTGGACATTGATATATATATGGGATTGTAAGTTCCATTCAAGATCATTGTCTTTTGTATCATTAAATATAAATCATAACTAGTTATAAACAATTAATTTTATTTCCTTTATTACAGTGTAATTTAATTTTTCTTTGCCATGCATTCCCAGAATATTACTGTTTTATTCTCTCTTCGTAATACGTTGGTTTACCCCCTCCTCGCAAGATCCCCTGCTGTTTTCTCTCAGTGGCAGTAATACCCTGCAGACCACCCCCATGCCAACAGCAGCACTTGTCTCTGTTTGCTGCTGAAGCCTGCTTTACAGACGGGGCTTGCCCACTGGCACATTGTCCCCAGGTAAGAATACGGTTTCACTCATGCTAGTCTGTGCTGGTTTTAATTTTTACTGATCTATTCTCTCTTGAAGGCTTTCTGTTCTACAGCTCGTTTGACATCTAAGACGCGTTTAACATGAGCTGGTGGACGGTATCATCAGATCAGCAGACATTCATCCCCTCGCTGAGGCAAGTCCCCGGTTTGGGACACTGGGAGGGACACGAGCACCAGCAGAAGGCAGGGTGTGTTTGGCTTCCCTGACCACCTGCCCCATGAAACCAGACCTGCCGGACTCTTGGAGACCTGCCGTGTTGCGAGTGCTTCCTTCCTTTGCCCAGGTCCCAGCCATCACCTGCGGAAGCGGAATCACTTGGCAATGGAAGCTGCTGTGAAACACTCCTGCTGTGAATTCTCCTCGTCAGGTTTTCAGGGGCAGCCTGATCTTCACTGGGAAAAGCTTGCAGACGTGCAAATGGCAGTTAGTGAGCCAGGCTGAGTGGCTCCCTTTATGCTATTCATAACCCCTTTTAAAATTATTAGAAGGGTATTCTTCATCCTTCCCTTTCTTGACCACAAACTCAGACCCCAAGGAGTTCCCTAAATGTTACCACTGGATGTAAGTGTGGACACGAATGCATACCCCAAATGTATTTGTGAGAGAAATGCTGTAAAGTATTTACCTGTTAAAGCTACAGACTTTTCTGAGAAAAGTTAGTGTTCTGAGAAATTCCCCAGTTGCACTGAGAGGAGGGGAAAAAATTAAACCACAGGGTTCAACTCCATAAATGTCTATCAGCCAAGAAAGCATCTGGCTCTGGGTTAATCCAGGATAGCTCAGTGTGAGACAAAGGAGCCCTTTCCCAGCTGTCCATCTGCGCGGGTTCACCTGCAGCAGTTGCACCCAGAAGCTTTCCCTAAGGTCCCCTGTCTTGGCGACTCCTCTCAGGCAGTTATGGCTCAAGCTCTCCAGAGTGGACGTGCTTACTTGCTTAGGTAGCATCTTAACTGCAGGCACATTATAAGCTTTGAGCACTGCGTATCTTGGCCCAGCTTGTGTCTTAAAGCCCCTGTAGTCTTCCACCCTTCATGCTCTGAGACTCCCTGATGAGCATTCTCTGCTACTTGGGCATCCTGAAGAGCCCACTGGGTACAAGAGATGTAAATGCTTAGGAAGCAGATGGAAAATGCCACTAGAATCATAGAATCATTAAGGTTGGGAAAGACCTCCAAGATCATCAAGTCCAACCGTCAACCCAACAACCCCATGCCTGCTAAATCATGTCCCAAAGTGCCACATCCACACGGTTTTTGAACCCCTCCAGGGATGGGGACTCGGCCACGGTCCTGGGTACCATTTCCACTAGGAAATAACAGGAACCAAATGCTCCCGGGGGAGCTGGGTGTATTGTTACTGTGATGCTGCCCACTCCTCTTACTTAACCCCGAGCCATTTCCAGGGCTCCAGAGACCTGCCTGGGGTCGTGAATAACTGGTTCCCTAAGAGCGCTCCGCATTCTAGCGTTAAATCTGACAGCAGAGATAGCAACCCCCTGTGTCCTAAGGTCCAGATCTCAGGTGCGAGCACTGCTGCTCCTTCTTGGTAAAGACTCTCGTACTCGCTTCTTTTTGTTGTTAAGGAAACGTTCCTTTTGCACAGGACCAAGGCTGCTGTGTGCCCCTGCGAATGGCTCTCACTAGCTGAAATAGTAGCGAACCAACTCTGTCAGCTGATTGCGAAAGGACAGGAAGGGAGTTTTCTGGCAGATGTGGGACTTCAACATAGCTCTGCAGAAGCAAGGCTCTTTTTCTTTATTTTAGCAACAATTACGTTTCCCTAATGCAACCTCTCTGTGTATACATATGCGTCACTCTGGTCACACGCACATACTTGTGTGAAATACTCTTCAAAGGAGCGATAGCTTTGCATTTTAATTATTGCTTTTTGTTGCCTGCTTGTGCCGCTTTGGCAGGTATTCTGTCAGGCTATGCTGCAGAGACTCGTGAGCCAGAGCTTTATAACCCATCTGTGCAGACGCTGTGCAGCAGCAGCTCCTCAGCCCGGCCCGCTGCGTGCGTCATTCAGTGCTCTCCTGAATACATAAATGGGAGATGAGCAGTGTCACCAGTTCTTGCTCGGTAACGCTGGAACTGGGACGCGTCTTTGTGATCCATCGATTGAGACGAAGGGCTGCATTACAGTGCTCTGGGAAAAGAAACGCTGACGAGAGACGCAGATATGTTATCTCACTTTATCAGATAGGAATGCGGTTGGATGTGATTATGCTCGGCCAGAAATTATCTAATATCTGAAAGCATGGGATACACCTTTAAATTCTGCATTCAAAAAAAAAAAAGACAGAATCCCAGAACTACTAGATTTTCCCCCCCCAAGAATAGTTTCTCTTTGTTTTTAACTGAATAGAAAAATATTATATCTTTCAGTTAGGTAATTAGGACTGCTGAATCCATTGACATTTGTTTACATCTCGCATGTCCTCTCTCCTCCGCTCCCTTCCTCTGCTCGATATATTTCGACCCAGGTGTGTGTGTGTGCAGTGCAGATAATGTTAACAGTCCCACCGAGGACCATGTCTTAGCTTGCACTGCCAGCGCAAAGTTGTAGGAGCTGTTTTCTGCGCACCCTTTGCACGCTGCGCGTGGGTGCATGAAGCGTGTTAGTACTTCCCGAACGTAAAGTAGGAGAGAAGAGGTCGGGCAGGCAGGAAAGAGGCGATTTATAGTTCTGAAGAGATACAACGAGCCGTCCATGACTCTTACCCAGTCCTCATCTGGTGTATGTGAATGTGATACCTCCTGGCATATACAAATGCCCCCCCGACCTCTTCTAATGTCATTTATTCTGCCTGCGTTGTAATCAGCAGGGCAATGGGCCTTCCTCCCACCAGAAGGAAAAAGCTAATCTCGTAGCCTTCTCCTCCCAAGGCCGCAGTCAATGTCTCTCCGTGAATCAGCTGCCAAAGGATGTTCCTGCAAAAGTCTGCTCACGCCCTAGAACTGTTTTGTCTGTTAGCTAAATATAACGAGGGTAATAATTTTACTGGCACAAGGTAAATGGGCGTAATTTTTCTTTACAGACTCTCTGCTTGGGGTGTTGTATTACAGATGCCTTCAGAAAGGAGACTTTTTTGTAAGGTATGTGTCTTGATGCCATACTGCACTGTGTCGTTATACACTGGTTAAATCAATACAGTGATGCCGTAAATACTTACATGTCAATTGATCTATTTTGTTTAAAATGATAAAATTCCTGGCTACTTATATCTGGTGCTATCTAGATCTGTATCACTCATTCCGACTTCAGTGTAAACCTTACCATGCTCGTGTCTTGAGAGGACTGGAGCTCGGGTAAAGGAATTGCTGATCTGGAACACAAACTGTTTGCATACAATTAAAGCAGAACAGATAATGCTGAAAAAGACATTTAATGGAGTACCCTTAAGTATGGCTCCTTGGCAGCTTCATTTGCACGGTGCCTACTAAACCGCTTCTCTTTCTCAAGGTGTAATGTAAGCTTCAATGCACGGTGTCTTTGTGTGGCTCCAAACAGCCATGAGATGTCTCGGTTCCACCCACCAGACATTTCCACTGGTGTGCAGTGCTGCCACAAGAAGTTCCTTTGGCTCAAGGCTGAAGGCAAGCAACATTCAGCCTTAGAAGTCAGTTTTACGTAGCTGACGCTGAGTGATTTGGTGTTCCAAAAAAACATTTTCAGCTGATTTAAATGATTTTGCAATCTATTTCTTCCCTAGAAAACAGCATTTACATTAAGCGTTACTGCCAATGTGAGTGCTATGTTCAAGAAAATATCATCTTAAGTAGGAAACATGACCTGGACAATTTATGTGTTCTGTGGCACAGACAGGATCAGGCTTCCTGCAGAAATGAGAGAGTTACGGGTTTGTTTGTGTTTTTTTTTAAAGTTTGTTGTTTTGCAACCTGCTATTCAATGTCCCAAGGGATTTGTCAGGAAGCGAGAGATACAGAATTCCCTCCTCTGTCTGGTTGCATGAACATCCCTAACTCCCACCTCGAAGGAGAATGCTTGATCTGCCAGACTAGTCTGGGCACGGGCAATCCTTGGCACTCCTGCTGAACTCTGTAGGAAATTATTTTTGTTAGGCCAGATAGAGGGGAAGGAGTGAGCATGGCGCTTAAAGAAGTCATTTAGGGGGAGAGATTTCCTTTCCCTGCTCCCGGGACTAGTTCTGCCGTTCTAGGTTGTGTGTCAAACACAGCAGGAACGTGGAAGCAGAGCTCAGATCGCAGGGCTCTGCCCTCGCGGTGAGTGCTCTGATCCCTGCACTGCGCACTCGTACTCCCTTGCTGTCTCGGCAGTCGTCGGTGAGTGATGACCTGGCTCCAGCAGAAGGGAGGTGAGCGAGACCACTCGGAATTAACTGCCGGGTGGTGGTTAGGGCATGGTGCTCTGAGTGAGAAGCTGAGACTGGAGCGAAATCGTTGCTGGCATGAGCGCTCTAACCGCTTGCATTTCCACCTCCGCTCTCAGCAAATTGTCATGTTCAGGTTTTGGAGGATAAAGGAGTAGGGGGTTTTATTCAAAGAAGGTTCTTGACTGTGTTTCTAAGGGGATACCCTCACTGCAGAGCAAATTTTACTTACACGTTGTGGGAGAGCTGGGATTTAAGACATACTGAGATGAGTTTTTATTGTTCTGTTGTCAGTAACTATAAACCACGCATAACTTTAGGCAGCTTCCTTCTCAGTTGCTGGCTGAGTCTGGACAGTGAATTTTTAAGCTCCTGTACCGCATACAGCATCTCAGAACCCAGCTCAGGGTTTTGGTTTTCACTCCGGGGAGCTAACTTTCTGCACTGCTGTGTCCTTTTTGGATCTAGGGGAATCTAGTGCTGCGGTTGGGCTGTGTGTCTGCTCTGAAATAACGCATGGGTACTCTTCTACACCTGGTTAAATGACTCCTAGCCTCAGAGAGACTCATCTGTGGTCTCTTGTTCTCATAGCAGCTAGTGAAAATCAACTGAAGACCTGAGCAGGCGTTCAATTTTTGCAGTATGTCTAGGAACCTGCAGACGGCTGTTTTTCTGCTCTTCAAACAGGCCAAAGATCAGCCATCTTGGGTGTAGAGCTCTGTAGATGCACGACTTACTAGCTCAAGCATCATGCTGTCCTAACACACTTCTACACCTTCTAGACAGAAGCTCACGTTCAGCCAGTTCCAGAGTGTCAAGGTCCTTAAAGAACTGCTGTAATTTACATTCCTGATGTTCACTTGAATAAGATCAAAACTGTACGTCTCTGATGCTTCTCGTTATTTCATGCACTTTCTTTTAGAGAAAAAGGTGTTCAGGTCTTTTTCCCCTCTCAGCATACAAGTGCGAACATCCCAGAAAGGAAGAATTTCCTTGAGAAGATGTTCCTTCGTGTGCTACTAACTCTGGAGTACTTGCCCTGATGGAGGAATGAGAATTAATTGGCTGGTTGTGAGCTGAGAACGCTGGCAGTGGGAGACTCTTTTTTACGTCAAAGCTGATAAACTCTGATGTATTGCACACTGCCACAACAAAGGATTTGGGGCAAAGAAACGGTGGTTTCTGCAGTAGTTTTAACTTCTGAACCAGTGAAAGGGGTTCTGTACATGCACGCTGCTCTCCTGGCTTGTGTAAATGTTTTCAAGATGTACCAAAGAATACAAACGTAACCCTGTTCTTGCTGCAGCTTCAGGGTAACAAAGAGTCCACAAACATGAAAGTTAAAGGGCCTATGTTAATTTGGCTTATTGTCGGTGTTGAAAGATTGTGCAGAGCCTGCATCTTCTGGATAAGCACTGTCTTGTTCGGGCAGGCTGCCCGTTTCCAGTCTCACAGCCGCGGCCGCAGAACCGGCTGCAGGCCAGGTGAACTAATGCGAAAGGAATACGAACCCGCCTCATCCCGCTCCGGTCTTGCAAAATGTGTCTGGCGATACAAGCCCTCATGGTCTGCTGGCACCGGGGTCCTGGGAGTGCTGCGTGCTGCCCTTGGCTGGGCCAGGGCAGCCGGAGAGTCTGGTGGCTGTTTTCCTGCAGCCAGCCCAAGATGGGGAGAAGCAGGAGGGTAGCACCAAGTAACTGAAGGGGAGGAAGGCAAATCGTCAGAGAATCATAGAATGGTTTGGATTGGAAGGGACCTTTAAAGGTCACCTAGTCCAAAACCCCTGCGATGAGATCAATCAAATCCGATTGCTCAGAGCCCTGTTCAGCCTGACCTTGAATGTTTCCAGGGATGGGACATTGACCTCCTCTCTGGGCAGCCTGACCAGTACTAGGACTTCTTCCCAGCTTGTGGTGAAGGAGGCTTTAGGTGGGCAATAGACGCCTATGCTACTTGCTGCTGTTCTTTTGTCATCTCTGCACTTGGTGCTTTGCTATATTCTGTTCATTTGTGTTTACAAAGTCCAACACTCAGAGACTAGAAATGAGTTGCTATTTAGCCTGTCTGCAGAAAATGGCTTCCAAATCTCTTGGACATGGTGGATGTAAAAGAGTAGGGGAACCTGGGAAATTTCAGGAGGTCTCAAATGGAGCTGGCTATGTTCAGGCAACTGAACTGAGCCCCAGATGATTAGATTAGACTGGTGACTTCACCTTCAGGCAGCTGGAGTATTTTTTCAGAAAAGATATGTCAACTTTATAAAAACTTGCATGTCCATTTCCATGGCACTTTGGATTCTAGTAAAGGGTCTATGTCTTGACATGCATACGGTGGCATTGGATGATGCCAAAGACCTGGAGCAGTTGACAAATGAGCTTTTGGTGCAGAGGATAACCAGGCACAAAGAGGAGATGTGAGCATCTTAAACCTTTAGCCAGACAGAGGCTGCCCTGTATGCAGGATTTGTACATGCCTGGAAAGCATGAAACCCATGCGAGATAAACAAAGTGATTGAGCAAAATACATGCTGTTTTTCGCTGTAGGCCATCATCACACGGAAGAGTGTATTTGCGTTCCTTTTTGATAACAAGCGTCAGCCCTGAGACATTGAGGGGAAGCAAAAGTGTGTGAAAGTCAGATTTCTTCACTGCACAGTTTTACATGAAAAGAAATGTAGATGCAGCTCTCGTAACACTGCAATAGTCTTCCCCGTGTTAGTATTCCTGGGAAGTATAAAATTGAACTCTTTGGGATAACTACTGACTTGCCAACAAACCTAAACAAGTTGTGACAATCCAGGACTGACTGATCTGCAAACAGCTAAACTCCTTCACCGTCCTTTAAAAAACACGAGGGCTCTCAGGGTAGTGTTTGGGCATATTTTAATTGACCGCTTCAACTTGGGGAGGTGGGTAACCCTTCCAGGCTGTCGTGTTAGCACATAGGTTGGTTAAAGTTCAGTTAGACTAGACATTATAGTAACAAATACAACTATTTTTTTCACAAAAAGAAAACAAACTTTTTCATGAATGACATTAACAAAAATGTGGAGTCTTGACCATTCATTTGGCAAGTGGAGCACATGCGTCGTCTGAGATTTTGTTTCCAAAAACGCAGATGTCACAAAATAGCCGTGTTGAATGATAACATGGAAAACAGATAGATGCAGCTAAAGGTATCACTGTGGATTTGTGTTTTCCTAGCCTATTTATAGATACTTGGAGAAGAAATTTAATTTCACCAAGATTTGTCGTTGAGAAACTGTTGAATTCCACTTCATCCATCAGACGATATGCAGTCAGCTGCATGGGTGAAAAGAAGGGACGGGGGGTGTTCATCTGAAGAAGGTGCAATTCAAGAAATCTTTTCTTAATTCCCTTTTTCTCCTCCTTGAGTTTTACACAGTATCTCGCACATTTCCGTTCTGGTAAGAAGTAGATAGGATGGAGAATGCACTCTCACTCAATTAGCGTGGAGACAGCGAGCGCGGTGCTGCCCTTTCCTCTCTGCAGTCGGAATCAAACTGAGAACACTTCCGTGTATTGATTTGCAGTGCTCGTTATGTTTAGGAGTAGCGAGATTTGACAAATTATTTGCTTCCCCCACTGGCTTTATCAGTAAAGCTGTCCTAGTTTGACTAAATGCCAGGCTGCTTTTCGTAATACCAAGTGATGGGAAAGGAACCAGAGACATTCTGATTGCATGGGTGAGAAGACTCACTAACGAACTACACGAGAGTAATCAGTACAGTAGCTGGCACTTGCGCTTCATGAAGACTGCATGGATTATAAGTTTTTACCATTATATTCAATTAATCAGTGTTCTGATCGTCTGGAGGAACTGACATTAAAGGTCAGCACAGTGTTTTGGGAGTTTGTAATAATAGTAACAATAATAATCAAGATTATTATTAACAGTGATTAAAAATTATTAAAGATGGCTTCAACCTCCCTTTCCATGTCCACTCATTATCGTAAATGAAGGGAATAATTTTGCAGGTGGTTGTAACTAATTATAGTAATGTAATCATTAATTCCATTTTTTCTTCCCCTTTTCTACACATCTGTGATTAAATGTTAAATAGAGAATGTTTAAACATTCCCTTTGGAAAAAAGCGTGTCATGTGGTGGGACAGGAATGGGAAGCTGGTGCCCTGTTCCTTGTTTCTTATTGTATATTGTGTAATCTCAGTTCCGGGCACAACAGAAGTTTACCCAAAACAACAATTGTGCCGGTACACAGGTACTGATGGCATTTCCTAATGGCTCGCAAGGATCAATCAAAATGTTTTAATGTTCTCAGCTGGAGCCAAATGCTACCCTCCCTTTATAGTTAGTGGTGTGAGGTCAGAGGAACTCCCTTTACTGTTTCAGTTATTCTGGTGACACTGAGAGGAAAACTTAGCTCATGGGTTTCAAGTCTTTGTGATGTGGGCCTGAACAAGACTTCAACTGAACCAGCTCGGTGTGCTGCCCTGGAGGAAATCTTGAATAATGTAATTCAGTTGATTGAAAGGGAAAAATTCAGAAATAGGAGGTGAAACAAGAACAGATTTTGACCTCTTTTCTGATTTTTTTTTTTTTTTTTTCCAGGACTGTCCATGACTGTGAT
>Ga0065711_1028425_pt1 | contig 41292 bp, 27 predicted proteins | sample Hoacrofraction12_FD_59098 | JGI IMG/M metagenome (GOLD analysis project Ga0065711, IMG submission 59098) | Hoatzin crop microbial communities from Cojedes, Venezuela - Epithelial fraction 12 v2 (version 2) | ecosystem: Host-associated > Birds > Digestive system > Esophagus > Crop | place...
TCACAGAATCACAGAATGGTAGGGGTTGGAAGGGACCACTGTGGGTCATCTAGTCCAACCCTCCTGCTGAAGCAGGGTCACCTACAGCAGGCTGCACAGGACCTTGTCCAGGTGGGTCTTGAACATCTCCAGAGAAGGAGACTGCACAACCTCCCTGGGCAGCCTGTTCCAGTGCTCCATCACCCTCAGAGGGAAGAAATTCTTCTTCATGTTGAGACGGAACTTCCTATACTTCAGTTTGTGCCCTCCTCAGTCTCGGGTCCCTCCCAGGGTTATCTTCATCCCTCTCCTCCCCATCACCTCCTCCCTTCTCCCTGGACCCTAGCAGCAGTGGCAGAGCTGCTGGTGTTTGCTGGGCAATGCCTGCCTGGGGTGACAGCCCTTGGGCATGTGGGTGCTGAGCTCAGGCAGATAGGACATGAGACCCTGGTCCACAAGACACTTGTGATCATAGGGACACCTAGCTCAGGACACAGCAAGCCCGGAGACATTCAGAGACCCTGCAAGGTTTCATCTCTGCAAACTCCATGGCCTTCATCTAGCAAGGACAAAAATTCCCATTTACTGGGCCACAGGCAGTCACCATGGCAATGGCAGGTATTTCTGCAAGAAGTAGCATTCAAGGGCTGTTTGCTTTAGGTGGTCTCCTAGGTGTCCAGGTGAAGCAGTGCCGCACCCCAGCAGCACTAGAGGGACCAGTTCACCAGCCAGGCTGCGGATGAGCTGCAGAGCATGATTTGGGCTCAGTGCAAGTGGGCAACAGATTTGGATGCTTCATGGTTCAAGCAAGCTTGAACTTCAATCAGCTTTTAAAGGTGGTACCTGTACACATGAGTAAGGGTGAGACCTTTGGAGCGATGGGCTCAGGACAACAGAGGTCTGCTCTCTCAGAGCTGTGGTTGGCACAGCCTAGCAGATCCTGAGTCACTACCCTCAGCTCATCCTAGGTCTCTCTTAAGCCTCAGAATACAGGCCAGACATAAGTCCAAGATGATCCTCTGAGTGCACAGCTCTCCACGGGATTGGCTGCCATAAATGCCAACACACTGGTTTGTTTTACGTAGCTTCCTCCTGCCGCTACACTTCATGTGTCTGACAGTGGGAAGAGTAGGTGGTCTGGGGAGAGGACTTAGTCATGAAGAATTTGGGGATGAAGTCGGAAGTCCCTAGGGCTGGTGAGTGGTGGGATCACACGCACAACTCCCACTCGCTTCCCTGCAGCAGACTGTACCCCTGAAGCAGGGAGTTCCCTGCATTTGCAGACCCAAGCGTTAAATATGTTGAAAGAAGAATAAGAAAGGGATACCTATCACAAGTAGTCACCCTTAGCAGGCTGTCTGGAGTCAGCAGTGTGTACTGATGGCACTCAGAAGAGCAGACGTGCTCCTCTTTTTAGAGATACTTGTGGAGCTGGCAAACTGGCTTGCTACACCGTCTGTCTGGGACATCAGCTTGCAAAGAAATCAGAGGGGCTCTGGAGCTGATTCTGCACTACTGGTGCGAGTTAAGCCTGAGACTGTCACTTTGCCAAGGAGGAATTTTGCAGAGACCAACATATATTGCACACTTGGCTTGGTTTTTTGCTCCATTCTCCTCTTTTCTACTGATGCTCCTTGTCCAAGAGACCTGCTTATTCCTGCGAGGCCCCTTGATGGGACATGCAAGCATTGCCTGGCCTTGATCAGTGCAGATCTGCTCAAATTTGAGAAGAGAGGTTCTCTTTACTCCCATCTAAAGCTCTTTAATCCTGCAAGGGAATGGGTCTATTACGAGGTGTTCCACATGCACAAGCATTTTTTTATGGTAAACGGAACCTGTAATGAATGCACATATCCTGGATTTCCCCTTTAACTAGCGAGGTTTCTCTATTCTTTGTATTTTCTGATATCACTTCAGGTGCTACAGTGGTGGGGGCAGAGAAACACCTTGAGAGATAGCGCCCGCTGTGCAGACAGAAGCGCTCTTTCCAGGACATTACACTTCAGCATGTCACCTTTGCTACTCTTGGAATTGTTGTCTGATTTTGATCATCCATGTCCGTCTGCGACAGCTTTTCCCTCTGCTGGCTTTCCGGCTGCCAGCTATCCCAGTCGTGCATGAGCGTGGTGTCAACAGGGTGTTCTCTGCTGAATACCTCGATACCTTTGCGCTAGACAGAAATAAATACGGACGCTCTCCTGCCTGCCCATCGTATGCCCTCGCCCATGTCCGTTGCTTTCATAGCGGGACGTGTGTTGGTGCGGCTTGGCTTCCTCTGCCACTTCTGCCAGAAGGGTGGAGATGTTATTGCAGGCATCACAACATGCCTTGGCATTCTGCAGCAGTGGGTGGCAGCTTTAAGGGAAGGAAGATGTTTGAAAACTGAGGAAGGACATGACACAGGAGATTAATGTGGCTTTCTGATGCATAGTAAATCCACTACTTTTCAAAAGGTTTGAAGCAAAACAGGGTCAAATTTGCCCAGTAAGTTCAGCCTTCCCCTCTCCTGCAAGAATTGGAAGAGATGATATTTTGAACTCAACAGAGTATTTAATTTCAGTGTTTTTAAAAAAAGGTAGCTTAGTTTAGAGATGCTAGAAGAATTCTTCTCCACATTTCTCACTGAAACTTTTAAATTCAAAATGCTGCTAGTTTGATTCAAACCCATCTGTGATCAAAAATGCAAATTGCATTAGAGAGTTCAATAAGCCAAAAGGGAAACAAAGCATTTGGTTGCAGGCTGAAATGAAATTTATGATGATCTAAATGAAAATAATTTTTTTTAATTATTCATTTTTTTGCTACGATTATTGCCATGGTCTTTACATAAAAAAAAAAACCCTTCACTTTTCAATTCCAATGTTGAAGAAGGTTTGCCTTTATTCTAGTTCTGGATAAGAATACTGTGGCTCAGTGCAGGTGGTGTGGGCTCCTCTAATTACATCTCTGCTGGGTCTGCTCCGAAAATCCTTGTCCCAGGAGAGCATTTTCAACAGGTCTCCATTCCATCTTTCCCCTCCTGTTGCTATTGTTGAACCTATAGAAAGGAAACCCAGGTGCACACACTGTGTCTGAGTCACATCTTGGTCTGCCCTTGTCCCCTAGGAGGAATGAAGTGGTAACCAAGGTTTTGAATTGCACCATGAGGTCAGTTTAGACACAGCTCTGATGGCATTTTTTCTGTGGACAGCCTGTGTGGAGGAGGTAGTGGAGGAAAGTAAAGGGTTGGGGAGCAGAGGCAAGCAGGAAAGTTCCTAGAAAGGTACAGAAGATTTCCTGGCCTCTTCCCCTCATGAACACTGTCCAGCCTATTGCATATCCACTAGACCCTCTTGCATTTTCCATCACTTTTCACCAGCAAGGGAATGGTAAACAGCCTGGAGGCTGAGTTTTACTGGAAACATGCTGTGCAATATTTATGAAGGCCACTGTGAATAATTAACGGTTTATCACAACTTTGAAAGCTTAGCCACAAACCCTTTCGTACAATTAGCACGAGACACAGCAACGCCTTGCCAAGGAGCGTTGCTGATGTAGTTCTGGTCCATGAGGATCCTCAAAATGGCATGGCCAGTTTATTTACCTCTGGGGACAGGGCAGGGAACACCCATCCAGGAGTGGAACAAGGGCTTTGGGTCTTTAACTCCAGTGTTCCTCTATGGCTTGTAAAGCACCTACTGCTGCAACACGGTTGAGTAGGCTATGTGCACCAGGCTGGTCATTCTCAACCCATTTTTTCCCAGGTGGGAGGTCACCTCCCAGCAGCAGTCTTCGTGGTCAGCAGTACTTTGCACTGGTGTGGGTGGCCATCGATAAGGGATTAAAGAGGAGTTGTCATCACAGCTTGAGCTGATACCCTAAAAATAGAGAAACACTACGTACTGAAGTGCATCTGTTGCATCTACATACTCCTCCTGCATCTTTTATCCCTAGAATAGCTATTAGAGAGTATTCCCAGAAAAGTATAAGAAACAGAGCATTTCTTGTTGCTTAATTTATTCTTACTTCTTGTGTATCCTCCCAACCTTCAGCAATTAATAAGGGAGGGACTTCCCGATGCAAAACAGTTTCCAAACCATCATGTTAGAAACACACAAGTTTAAACACAAGAAAAGTCCGGCTGTGACAACAGATTTTTCTACAGAGCTGTATGTCTGATTTACATGTTCTGCTCATTCTCCATGCAGAAGCTTCATTTTGAACAAAAGCAAAGTGGAAACCTTGCCGCTGTTTTTCAAAATGATTAACCAGATGGGAACAGAGACAGAGAGGGCTCTGCATATGTGAGAGTGGGAGCTGTGGTGTGTGTCAGGTGGTTTTATAAACACGGATTAATGGTCTCCAGAGCTCAGTAAGGTGGCTATGTGATATACCTGCTAGTTTGGAGGAGCTGAGGAGAGCTTCAAGCATTTGTGCCGTCATTCTTAAAGAGAGGGGGGAAAAAATAATCTTCATTTAAATGCATATAGTAGCTTTTCACTTGGGACTGAGTGGAAAGTTTTTCTATTAAAATGCAAATGAAAGAATAAACTGTAACTCCAAATTTCTCCCTGAAAATGGATGTCTCCTCTCTGCATTGTGGTAACAGGGTGATCTGTGCCTTTAGAGTGCAAGTATTTTATCTTGATTTTGGTAAGAAGCGAGAGCGGGAGGGTAAGAAAAAGAGGTCTGAGATTTGGGGCCTGTAAAGGAATTGTGCCTCTTTTTTGGTACATTAACACAGCACCATGTTATGGTTGGAAAAAAGACTGGGAAACTCAGCAGAAAAAGGCGTTCATCTGGACACTGCTCCTTTTACGGCTGTAGTATTTCAGAATACATCTCAGCATAAGCACCACAGAGCTGTATCGGTGCAGGACACTCATGCAGCATTAGACTGTCTCAGCATCCAAGTCTGATAATAAAAAGAGAAACATTCGGCGTCATGCAGTGGGCGTGTGGGAGAGGCAAGACACGAGCACAGACAGTCTGCTGAACCACAGCTCTCCTCCTTCCCAGGGAAAAGGCCCATGAGCAAAGGGGGAGTTTTTAGGCATCTCTCTGGAGCTGTACTGCAAGTTCTGCTCCCTTCTCAGATCAATAGGGTTTAGAGTAATCTTTTCAAGACCGGATCATTTTTATCACTTGTGAGCTCCACAGTTTGGAGGTGGAGAGTCCCCATTAAGTTCCAATCAGCAAGTTCGAGAAGTGTTTTATCTTGCAGAGTTGGTGTTGCATAACGGCAAAAAGACCTCTGAGGTGTGTCAAACAAGCAGTGGAGATGGGAGGTTGTGGCTCCATCTGCTCCAGGTGTGGAAATCATTTTGCAAGGCATTTCTGAGCTGGTACAAGGGCAGGTCTGATTTTGCAAGGGTGAGGAGAACAGACTGGGGCTAGGTCTGAACTCATCCCACCAAATTTGGCATTCAAGCAGGGTGTCTATGACAGGATTGGTGTCATCCCAGGCTCCTGTATTGGCCAGAAGATATGGTCATCTTCTGAAGTCCAGCTACCCTGTGGCTAATGCCTGGGGGTGCCTATCTCTCTCCATCACTAAAACGAGAGAGGGACAGTACCTATGCTCCTCTGCTGTGTTTTCAACACAACTTTTTGTCTTCACAGACTCTGACGCTCTCTGATCTGAAGCCGAAGCGGGGACCAGTGTCAGGTGGAACCCAGGTGACAATTACAGGCAACAACCTCAATGCCGGCAGCCATGTCATCGTGACCTTTGGACGACAACCCTGCCTCTTCTACAGGTACAGACGAGTCCTTCCTACTGTATGTGCCTGAGTCTGAAAGATGTGAGTAATTATGGTCAAGAGACTTCTGCAGCCCAGACACCCTGTACCTCGAGTGCCCCTTTTGCCTGTGCCCACGTCTATTCAGCAACGGGACTTTTTCATTCTGCACCGCACACAACCTTACTGTGCATGTTTTGGGGTGGGACAATAGGATTTATGTGACTGTTTTGACTGGTATTTGATGTGCTTTTTTCTATGGACCCTTGTCAAATTGCACTGCAATTTTGCACGGTCCCATGCTATGCTACTTGCTCTGGGAGTAAGTCTTTTAAAAGATTCATTTTCATGTCCCTGCTTTAGCAGAGGCAACAAAGCAAATCTGACAACATCAGTTTAAGTATTTAAACACCTCCCTTTTATCACAGAATAGTCCTGTAGTGCTAAGAAATGGATGATTTGCAACATTTCAGCTCTGGGTTGGCTCCTGTTCAATGGCGGTTCAGAGAGGCTTAATGTCAGAGTTACCTGCTGAATGTTCCCTGATCCCTGTGAGAATGAGCCTGAATCCCATTCCCAGGGGCTCCCGCAGCTCAAAACTACCCAGTGCAACACATTTTGCTGCCAGTATCAGTGGAGGCTGAAGACAAAGTTGGCACATTTCTCCCAGCCTGTCCTTGGCAGAAGAAGACCCCATTCACAGGAGACCTGGGACCACTGTCTTGGGGCAATGCCCTTCCCTCTCCAGGCTGTGGGGAATCTGTTTAGCCCCCTGTATGTGATCCAGCATCTCTAATTTGGGAGGGTGAAGTCACAGCTTGTGATTTAAAAGGCCAAGTGGGAAACCACAGCTGCTCGGAGCTGCTTAGCAAAGAGACTGGGGAGTTCTAGGAGGGATTGAGCGTGGTCTTTCAGGGTGTTGCAGTCAGCGAAGGTGAGTGCCATTCTGCAAGGGAAGGATGCACCCCGATCTGTCCTTTCTAGGGGTACAAGATGAGGCTGAGGGTGTTTGGATCCTGGCACTTTGGCTCTTTCTGGAAGGTAAGGGCCACTGCAAAATTCAGACCTGGAGTTGGTTTTGAGCCCTGCCCGAAAGGAAAGGCTTATGCAGAATACTCTGAGTATAATCATAAAATGTTTCCCACTACATTAGCACCTCCCATGCAAAGGTCCCAGGCATGCTACAAACTGCACTTAAGCAAGGCTTACATTCCTAATGCAAAGTAAACTTTATTATCCCAGACTGGAAAGCTGAGGTGCAAACACCCCTTTTTATGAGCTGCTGCTGCATGTGTCTGCAGGCAGGAAGGAAACATCCATCAAGTATTTAATCACACAGAACTGTTTCTGGAGAGAGAGGTCTGTTTTGGACGCCTCTTGGGGTTCAGTTTTCACTCTGAGACCTGAGAAAAAATGATGGCTCTTGTGGCTGCATTTAAACAAGTGAAAAGGCAAAGTCACTTCCTCAGATAAATGCGTCACACTATTCATGGCATATTCCTGTAGCAGTGAGTTTTGCCACTGTGCAGTGCATAGGTTAGGGTCACAGGACATAAGAGTAAGTAGCTGGGCTCTTTTCGGCACCATTTGGCTCGCTGCTTGTAGCATCTGGTTTATATTTACTTGCTGCTGCTCACAGGAGATCCACCAAGCACATTGTCTGTAACACCACTGCCTCAGATGAAGGCTTTGAGAAAGTGAAGGTGTCCGTGAGAGTGGACAAGGCCAAGATACATCAGGAGTTGCAGTATGAATATGTAGAGGATCCAACCATCCTGAGGATCGAGCCTGAGTGGAGCATCTTCAGGTAAGAACCCCATGGACAGCCCCTACCACTTCCCACGGTTTTCTAATGCAGCACTGGTGTGTTCATGATAATCCTTGATACAGAAAAATGCTTTCCAAGCATTGTGTTCACTATGAAATACATTTGGGCAGAGCTGCTTCCCAGAGCCCAAGACCATTGAGACCTGGTGGACTTGCCTCCTGAGAAGACTAAAAGGCCAGCAGTGTATTGCCCATTCATTGTGACACTTGGATGCTCAATGTGTGTCTGTGCTCATGTGTACCCTGGGACAAAATTTCCACAGTCTAGTGAGGGATGGGAAGGAGCAGGGTGCTTTCCCCAAACAAACTCTGTGTAGTCCAAACCTAAATGGTCCTGCATCCTGTCTTCATTAGCAGAGTAAATCTTCCTGGCTTAATGCAGCAAAATCCAACTGCCTGTTCTCACCAGAAGCTTGCCGTGGAGGCTTCATGCTTTAATTACAAAGGCAGATACAGCAGGTCTCCAACCTGGTGTTGAAGGTTTCTCCCTCATAACTGCAACCTGGAGTTTATCTCCAGTACCACTATGCTCCTTGTTTGGGTATTATTACAGATCACTGGGGCTGGTTAAATTATGCAGTTTTGTCCCTAAAAGCTGCAATTCCTAGTGCTTCTGGTCATGACTGTGTTTTGGGCCCCATTGGGCTGGGTCCACAGCTTTGCACGGCAGCAGGACCAGTCACTAATCTCTTAAATTCAGGCATAAATGTCATAACTGTGCTTAGAGAAGTGAATCTCCCTTCGGTTTTAAAGTATCAATTCCTACCTTTCCCACAGCCTTCATGTACTTGCTGGCTTATGCAGAAGCATTGCTTGTTTGATTGTCATGCCTGAAAGCCCCAGGGCTGTCTCCTGAGATGAAACACAAAAGGAGCCCTGGTATCTGCCCTATCAAAGGGCCTTCCTCCTCGTTAGGCATCCCTTTTTCTCTTCACCCCATTGATGCTGCTTTGGTGAATTCAGAGGGTTCATGTGAAGGTGTCTGAGAGGAGCATTTGCCCTGGTTGTGGAAAGCATCAAAGCGATCCGCAAATGCTCTCAGAAGCCTGCAGAAATGGCCTCAGGAAGAGAGAAATTGGTCATTAAATGCACTGGTATTTCATTGAAAAGGTACAAAATAAGAAATCTTAGTCTCCCCTTGTTCATCCATGGCAGTTCTCTGTTCCCCTGTCAAACCGGACTGATTGGAGTATCTGGGGATTAGGAGAAAGGCTTGTAAATCTCGCCAGTTCAGCTCCCATCCAGATGATGTTTTCACAAATCAATTAGTGCCTTTAATTTCCATGAGGGAATTTACTGATTTAGCGGGATTGAATCTTTGCACATTGGGCTTGAAGCTTTAGTGTCTGGATTTTCCATTTGGGGGTTTTATTTTCAGTCAGAGTTCAGGTTATCAGTGAAATGAGAAATCGCTTTACTCCTTTCCTTATTAAAGTGAGTTCAGTGCCAGTTAAAAGGTACGAGATCGACAGCCTAGGAGAGTGAATTCCCCTATTATCTCCAGGAAAGCTGCAGCAGAGGGGCTCTCCTCAGCCGGGCCTCACGTCTGGCTGCAAGGTGAGACAAGTTCTCCAGAGCCCATTTGCTCCTGGATTTCTCTGCTGAAGCTGCCAGCAAGAGATGAAGAAGCAACCAAGGAGATGCTTCAGTCATACTGGTAAAGTTTTTCCCAGCCCAGGGGTGCAGAGATTCTACATCCCATTGCTTGCTGCTTTGGATCTCCCATCCTGCCCCCCAGCATAAAAGAAAGTAAGAAGAGGTGCTTGTTCAGTGAGTGCCAGCTTACTTGCAGGGTGTGTAGCTGCTAGGATGGATGACTGGGACTCTACCTGTCTCATCACTCAGGTCCAACCTCTACCCTGTACTCTCTTCGGTGTCTCTGAAATCAAAAGCATCCACTTGAGCATTAACAGGTGCCTAATTTTAACCAGACCTATCCACTTTCATCCTCTTTCTTGTGCACTTTTGAATCACTCCAAAGAGGCATAACCTTGGAGGAGGGTGCAGAGGCAGAAGGTGCAGTATCCAGGATTACCACTGTGGTTCAGGGTGTTGAGGACAGATTTAAGCCCTATAACTGTTCAGCTGTAGAGCTCCATCCGACAGGTCATAATGGAGACAAACACTAGTGTTAAGGCTTCCACACAGAGCTGGATGAAAGTGCAGCCGACTCCAGTCCTGAGAATCAAGCAAGAAATCAGTTAGTCAAGACACGTGGATCTGGAGATAGACTGAGGGGGCTGTTCCTCAGTCTATTTGCTATGCGGTGTGATTCATTGCAGTAAATCCACTGTGCTTCTCTGATTCATCACTCCTGGCTGTGGGGCTAAGCTGTTTTCAGGGATAGATGATTGCTACTAAACCAGCTTTGCAAAATTAGTGAATGAGTGTACCGAACACGGCTTAAAACCTTCTCAAGTGCCACTTTCCAAGATGATAAAGAAAAGATTACTGCTAATTTACTACCACAGCCAAGATCAAAATGAGTCACACTGGGCTGGCAGGTAGCTAGAGTTTTATGAGGCTTCATTAATACTTTTGATCTGGGTTTCATTTGAGTTACGTCCAGCAATTATCTGAGTCTGTAGACAGAAAATTATGCTCAGAGCTTTTGAAACAATAAGGAATTAAATTAAGAAAGCTCGTAGTCTTGGTAATTTTGTTATTTTGCTGCGCTGCAGCACGTCTCCAGGCTCTGATCCGACCTGGGCAAGAAGTGACCATGACTGGGCGTTCACCTGCAGACACCAAAGGCAATGGCTGGTGGGTTTCATGCAAAGGCAAGCAACAGTTTTATTTGCCTGATTTGCAAGCCAGAGTGGGTTTTGCCTTCAACAAAAAAAACTGCTTTGGCTTTTTGTCCAGGGAAAAAGCCCCTCTATGATCCAGTGCTGTGGCTGTGCTTAATAACTGTTGTCTGAGCCTGCAAGCTCAGTTTCCAAACCAAATACAGAATTTTTAACATGGGGGTTTAAAACTGTGTGCACAGACTTGGTTGATTAAATAAAAGGATTTGTATATATATACACTCTCTCGTTTTCAGGACATGGTTTAACTTCAGGACATAGTATAGCTTCAGGACATGGTTTACCAGGCATGGTGGTGATGGATTGACAGTTGGACTTGATGATCTTAGAGGTCTTTTCCAACCTTAATGGTTCTATGATTCTATATATCTATACATATGCGCACACATTTGATATGTCTGGAACAAGTAAAACTTTCAGCTGAGTAAAGTTATAAAACCCCTTCTAATTTGAATCATCAGAGATTCATAATTAAAGACTTACAGCCAAAAATCCGAAAGAATCAGGGCAGTGGAGAAAGAGCAACTTGGTTCATACACTTCTGGTTTCTGGTGAGTGTGGTCTCCCTGGGTCATATCAGGAATAGCTAATGTGAAGCTGAATTTTGGGGAGAGAGTACTTTTGCTGTAAAGCAGGGAGGGGGATCTTGCTTGTAAATGGTTGTGTGACTTCAGAAGGGATCCCTTGTGCGTTCAAGAGAGCTCACCCGTCCAAGTGGATTTTATGGAAATGGCCAAATGTGCTTTTTCCCCCAGAACTTTCAATCAGAAATTTCCCATCACAGCTGATGGATTCAGAGAGCAAGAACGTGGGGTACTCTGCATAAGTCCAGGTCAAATGTTGTCCTAACATTGGGTCAGTCAGTACAGATATTGCTGGAACGAAAGTCCATAAGGAACCTCTCAGAGAAGTGTCACAGGAGCATCTGTTGAAAGATATGGTTGTGACAATTCTCTTTGGCAGAGCTCATGGCTCATGACTTCAAATTTAGAGGCTTCTTGGTCACACAGGCTATGTTTAAACTAGTAAGTACTTAATCCAGGTTTATTCTTCAGTCCTGAAGCCAGCGAGCATACATAACTCTCATCTGTACCACCAATCATCCTTCCTCCTTGAAAGGCAGTTTAGGTTCATCTATCCTGCTTGCTGGGAGGGCTCCCTGGCCCTTGCTGTCCCTTGAACCATGACCAGGCATTGCCTAGGGTACTGCTAACAGCTTAGCAGCATCGATGGCCAGCAGTCAGCATTTGAGCTGGTGTCCTGGCTGTTAGGTTTATCAGTGTGGGTGTAACTAGAGGGACTGAAGCACAGTCCCAGCTAGCTGTAGCCAGCTTACTGAAACCTGGTAGCTACACTACAGAGCAGAGATGTATATTTGCCTTCACTCCTACCTGCCCCATCTGATTAATAATGGAAGATAAATGAGGAACGTGGAAAACAAAGGTCAGAACTGGAAGAGATCTGCTGGCCAACACAGGCTTCTTCCTTGCAGTGTGTTTATTCTCTGGTGTTTTCTCATGTATAACACACTTGTTTCACCTTTCATGTATGAGTGGGTTTACCTGGAGGCAGGAAAGGGATTCTGAGCTTTATTTTCCCAGTCCCACTGATTTCCGCATGGTCTCGCTGAGTGCTCCAGGAAATAAATTGCAGCCAGGACACTTTACACGGGCAGTTACAGATGCAGGTGTCAAAACTGAAGAGAGCACTCCTCACCCTGGGAAACCCTCAGAGATGGGGCTGTCTGTTTGACACTTCCTCATCCTTCTCTAGCTGCTTGAGCCCTGACAGCTGAAAGTTTTGCTTTCTTGGATAACTCTTGCTCTTTCAGCCCTTTCATCACGTTTCCCCTGCCATGGTGCTGCAACGGGAGAGCTCACCCTTGTAGAGTAATGCTGTTTCGATTTGTGATGGTCAAAGCTGCCTATGGTGAACCCTTCCCCTTGACGCAGCGTTCAAAGCCACCCCATGCATCAGCTCCTACTGAAGCCTGGGAATGCTCCTTTGCAGCTTCCTTCCTCCCTCCTCTCCACTCCCTGAAGTCCCACAAACAGCACTGCTGGCTGCAGCTGGAAGAGGCAAGGGAAAGGAAAGAAGGGTGTTTCTGATTGCTGCTTCCTTCTGGTGACAGCAATTGCAGGGAACGAGAAGGGCTCTGTCTACATCTCTCCATCTTAAGCTGGGCTAAGAGACATGTTATAAAAGTGAGAAAATCTACCAAATGCAGGGTTGGGGCTCGTATGAATCGGCTTTCTCAGGAAATCAGTCCTTGCCTGAGCAAAGGGACACAGTGACTGGAAATCTCTGTTCTGTCGAATGTTGGACCTAACACACATGGCAGAGATTATGTCCCTGGGTCACTAAATGAAAATCGAGCAAACGCCTTATGCACACCATGTCTGAAGACTTTGACTGTTTCTTCTAGATGCTGCAGGACCTGATTCCCCAGCAGCACTGAAGTGACATTATCTTGTTTAGGGTGATGTTTTTACATCAGGTATGTAAGATGGGACTACAGCCACGACTCATGGTGGCACTGAATCCTCAAGAGCTGCTTGCCCAGGATAGCATCTGTAAGAGATTTTTTAGGCTCCCTTCCTTAAGTGATGTAGAATATACAGTCCGTGAATCATTCTGAAGAGTCCTGTTGGATTTTCTGCTCTTCTTCTCATTACTGGAGCTTGTGAATGCCGAATTCTAACAATGAAAAACACCTAGATGCTGCTTGATGTGACTTTTTAGCAAGAACATGGTTTTACTTCTTTATCCCCTTAAAAAATGAATGAAAAATGCTTCATTTTGTTTTTCCTTCCCTTCCTATAGGACTGTGAGATGTGGTCAGACACTTCATAATCAACATTTAGAAACATAGATCACCCATTGCTGGTGCAATTAGTCCTGATATCTATTAGGTGGGTTCATGCACTTCTTTCATTTCTTCTCTAGCGGCAACACACCCATTGCAGTGTGGGGAACTCACCTAGACCTGATCCAAAACCCTCAGATCCGGGCAAAGCACGGTGGAAAGGAACATGTCAATGTGAGTATGGCTGCTGACCTGGGGATCACAGGAAGGGACATGTCCAAGGTGGGGATAGGGTCTGGCTAACAGCTCTGGAGGTTGACATCTCCTATTGCATCCAGAAAAGAGGGAATAGCTTGCTTTCAGAGAGACTGCCCCATCCTTTGTCCATGAAGGAGCACTGGACCAAAGAGGGAAGAGAGAGAGGTGTCATGAAGGGTTGTTCAGCTCCTCAGCCTGTTTCTTTTGTTGGCTCAAGGATGTCTTTCCTTTCTCTTGGCCCATTTGTAGCCTGCATTACTTATCAGTCATGCCTGTGCATAAGTAGACCCAAATTCAGGTTAGTAGGTGCACGTGCTGGGATCAGAAGGGGCTGTGAATAATACTCTTTGGTACTACTGTGTCCACTCCCTGGACTATTTGGGACCTTTCAAGAGTGTATCCAGGTTTAACCAGCTAGATTTACAGCCTAATTCAACTCTTTGTGACCACTGAGGAATCAGAAGCAGCTCTGTGGAGACCAGCAGAGCTTTACCAGGATTTGGGAGGACAATTCTCTTGGAAGGAGCCAATTACCAGTAGCTGCTGAGAGGCTCCAGATAAAGCTGTAAAATGTGTGAGCTTAGCACCTCCAATTAGGAGACTCAGGAGCAGGCAGCACCTGCTGGTACCTACAGTAGGTTGGAGGATGGGCCCAAGCAACAGTGCCTGAAAAGGTGTTGACTGCATGTGGGTACTTCCTGGGAGCATCCCAGAAGAAGAGGCTCCAGAAGTAACAAATGCAGAGGGGCTAATTGGGGTGGGGAAAGAAATTTCAGATCCTCTGCATTTCTCAGATTTGAGGATTAATCCACGGGCTTTCCACCCAAGGTTCTCAAAGCACTTTGTGGACGTTAAAATAATCTATTGCCATATAAGCAATGGTGAAACTATGGCAGATCCAAAAACAAAATGTAGGAATATGGGGTAAATTAATTCGCATTTGCTGTTTGCATATTGAGACATCTAAATTTTGGTCTTATCCCAGCTTTGCCATGAACTAATATCTCCCTTCATAAATCCAAAGCCAAAGCAATTTTGTCACCTCTCACACTTCACTACATTCAGGAAATGTCTGCTAAGATTGGTTTCTGGGTCTGATGTGGATCTTGACTGGCATTCTTCTAGTCCCTCATGAACTCTGGGAAAACCCTGGTCTAGCGGATTGTACGTATTCTATGAGTCATAGGTACATTTTGGTAGTATGCTGTATTTCCTGGTACAGCACAGTCAAACACCTAGCTTTCCTGCAGGATTAGAAGCCTGCACGACTTCATCTTGTTCTTCCAGAAAACTCCAGCTCTTGCCCGACAGAGTGGTCTCAAATAATCATGCCATTGTGCAGATCATGAAGCCTATTCATCATTTCAAACATGCTCATGTAGAACTGCCCCTCAGTTTTTCACTTGGAAGTACTCCGGTGCCTTTGCTTCCTTGTAAGAGCTGTTACAACGAAGAACAACTGGCTGACTTTACAATATGAAACTGGCTGGTCCGTCACTTTTCTCTCTATTGATATGAGCCAAACCAAGATTAACACTCGAGCTATGCTAGCTGTGATAATGAGTGTGCTCTCAATGCTGAAGGTATCAGACTAGTTTGGAGCAGATTCTCATATCAAGCACAGCTGGGATCCCACAGAGCTAGTGTTGTTTTCCCACGGAGTCCGTTGGTTCCTGGTGAGACCAGGATGCATTGTGCTAGCAATCACAACATAGAAAGATGAAGGCTCAGACCCTGTAGTACAACTGGATTATCTAAATGCTAGTCATTTAAGATGGAAGTTAGGATAAAAAGCATTTCACAATCTATTACTCATGTTTGAAATACAGAAAATACCAGGTCTTTGGCAGGGCTGAAATCAGACTTCAGGGTCTTTTGAGACCTACCCCATTGTCTTCACCACTTCAGCTTCCCGGGCTTCATTTCAAGATACCTGATGTTCAAACAGGTATCCTGGGCATGGCTGAGCATGTAGTGCACACACACCTCTAGAGTGATCCCCAGAGTGTGAGAGCTAATTGCAGGGTGGTACTGAGGCTCCGAGTAGTCTCTGCTGTACAAAAAAAGGAGGAGTTTTCTATTTCCAGAAGGAAGTGAGAGGTTAGGGGAAGATGCTGACATCGGCAACCCAGAGGCTGGGGTCCCTCAGGGAAGGGGCACAGGATGCCCAGCTGCAGTGTGAACTGCTCCACACATCTGCCCCAGTTTTTGTAATCCCTTCCCAACCTTGACTGTGTGGTTGGTGTAGGGTATATTTTGAAGTAGTGGAGCACCAGCCTGTCTCATGATAACCAAGGAGGTCTGCTCCTCCCTGTCCTCCAGCAGTAAGCATGCTAGCATTTCACTGGGAGGTATCTGCCCACCAGGAGGAGTTGGGGTATTTTCCATAAACTGTCCTTGTGATGGGTTTCTTTCTCCAGAACTGCGAGGTGCAGAACAGCACAGAGATGACCTGCCAGGCTCCAGCACTGGCTGTTGACCCCAGTCACCAGTCTGAGCTTGCCGAGCGTCCAGAGGAGTTTGGCTTCATTCTTGACAACGTGCAGTCCCTGCTGATCCTCAACAAAACCAACTTCACCTATTACCCAAACCCAATCTTTGAGGTCTTCAATCCCTCGGGGATCCTGGAGCTGAAGCCAGGAAGTCCCATTATACTGAAGGTGAGATGGGGACCAGACCTGGATGAGGAAGGACAAATATATGATGCCTATTGCTTCTCTGTGTCTGCCAGCACCCCACAAATCACAGTGGCATCCCAATTGCATCCCAGAAATTTCCTTCACTCATATCAGAGTCATCATCTGCAAACAAGAATCACTGCTCAGCATCTGGCAATACCCATAATTAAAAAATATAAACTCCTGCTGCATCTACCTGCGTACAGCCTAAATTTGTACCCACTGCAGCTCACCAGAGAAGAACATTTTCTAACACTGCAACAGGTCTGTGAATTAATACCCAAGTCTATTTCTTTCTTGGGTTTTCAAGACCTTCCTGTCACCCCTCGTTAAATCCTACAACAGTCCTTTGTCATTTCTGTAATCTGGACAGTGATACAGAGAAGGAATTTTATGAGCGAGCATTTCCATTTTAGGCCTTTTATGAGGTGCACACGCAAAGAAATGATTAGCGGAATACCTTCTTGCATGTTTGGAAAGGTGTCTGTTTTACTTGTATGAATGTGTTTTGTGAGGGCCTGTTTGTGCAAGACACATATGCAACATTTCTCATTTAGTTCCAGAGAGAGAGAAGCAGGACAGGCTGTTTTGACCGATGACAGTCTGTAGCCATCCGTACTGTCCTCTGCATGACTTTCTAGATTGGCTTTTCCTCTCTGTGTTAGCGAATGGTGAGCCACAAATGTCAAGTGCAATGTTCACACTTGTGTCACAGGAACAAACAAGATGTGGAAGGCAAAGTCTTTCCTGATGTTTTGTTTTTTGTTTTGGGGGGGTGATATTCCTTTCTATCCAGGGAAAGAACTTGATCCCACCAGTGGCAGGAGGGAATGCCAAGCTGAACTACACCGTTTTGGTTGGTGAGAAGCCCTGTGCGGTGACGGTATCAGATGTGCAGCTACTCTGCGAGTCCCCAAACCTTATTGGAAGGCACAAGGTGATGGTAAGTCATGCTTGAACCTCCTCAGCCTTTCCTGCCTGGGTCGGTTGGGAGGGCAAATCCAGTGCTGAAGGTCTGGAAGAGATCTCCCAGGAGTTTGCATCACCATTTGCCTTCTGTAGGTCCCATAAAAGTCAGAGACCCTTCTTGATGTAGCATCCCCCCATGAAGAGTAACTTAGGGAAGCAGAAGAACAGAAGAGTAACCTGGAGTGCTTTATGGACAGTGAGAAAACTTTCATAATCAAAACCCTTTAGGAAAGTTGCCTCTCTTCTCTTTTTGTACGAACACTAGATGCTCATGTGAGTTTGTGTATGTAACATGTTCCCCACATGACATACTTTGCTAAATTCAGCACAGTCCCCAGTGATTATTGACATGCTGGTGGCTAAAATTTGCCTTTGTGTAACAGAAAAAGAAGTGCAGGATATGGACTCTACTGTGACTGGACTTTGAGGTTTTGACGTCTATACAACTTAATATACTTCTGCACGTCTTTCCCGCAACCTGTGAAAAATGGACCCAGTGATTACATCAGAGGGAACTTCTCTTTCTCTCACCATTATTTTATTCACTGCTCCTTTACTTTCACTAATTTGCATTCCTCAGAGCTGTTGCTTGACAACAGCACATCAGCTAACTCGTCTGAGTTGTACTGAGCTGTGGGTGGAAAAGCAACAAAAGCTAACAACTGACATCAGATATACGGATGATCAATGTTGCTTATTCCTTGTGATCAACTTTTTCCCACCTCTCCGTTGCCCTTCCAAAGTAGTATCTGTCACATATTTATTTATTTCAATGCAGTGAGACTCACAGGGATTGATGGAGAAACACTGCATGGCTCTTTAAAAAAGGAGTTTTCTGGGGACTTTTAGAAAAGAAAGTTTATGGTGACCATTTTGGGTCTCATTTGTGACTGCTGCTGGAAGACCTCATACTGGCTACTTAAATTCTCTGTGCCAAAGTTTGTCATCTGGAAAATAGAGGTAATAATCCTTTTCAGCCATGCAAATATACCATGGCTCTCGATTCATTGTAAAGCACATTAAGACACTCCAAGAGGAGCAATAATGAAATGAGAGATTTTCTCTGTGTGAAAACTGAAGCTTTTCAACAAGGCAATATATGTTCACTGTCATTTCAGAAGTATAATTATACATATGGTCAGTTAGAGATGGACAAAGCCAATCCTAGCGAGAGAAAACTCCAAGTCAGGTCAGCAATAATCAACCCCTGGGGACCAGGGAGGATGAACGTCTGGTCAGCTATTACTAATTGTGAAGTCTCCCCTGCTCCTGCAGCTTGGGACAGCTTAAGCAAAGCCACAGAGAAAAAATAATCCCTTTCTGAGGACAGTGATCAAACAAGAGATGCTGCTGGAGACATGGAAAGATGATCACATTGAAGCCTGTAAATGAGCATCAGTATTAGTGGCAAGTTATAGATTTCTCGTTCAACTGCCAACACTGAGGCAATGCTTTGACAGCGTCTGGGCTGGAAACCAAATACAGAAGGTCACCTGCAATGGAGCCCAGTGCTCAATTATGGACTTTGCATCTGGAACTTACCAGGGGGACAGCTGGGCTGGGAAATGCCTCCTCCAGCACAGCACAGCATCTCTGTTGATCGAGTTGGTACAAAATGTAACCCCATGTTTCACATGAATGTCACTTTGATGGTTAGCACAATTGTCAGTTATCTCTCCCAGGTCCTCCTCCTGTTTCTGCCAACAGTTTACTGTGCGACCTTAAGTAAATTGCTGAACAAACACTTTCCTGCAAAATGAGGTGGCCTAGATCTGAGAAGGGACCATGTGGGTGAGTCAACCACTGTAACACTGAGATTATTTCTAGGGGAAGGAACAGTGACAATGACACACAGTGATGTCAACATGTTTTTGATCTAGTTCAGCTATCTGTTATACAATGGTAGAGTTAAATCGTAGAAAAAAAAGAGAAGAACTAAAAGGCCTGAGCAATGGTTAAAAAAGGTTGACAAAAACTCAGAGACAATCTCCTTTCCAAAGAAAAGAAAGAGGCATGAGGAAGATCCATGAGTAACTATGTTGGAGAAGGTCTGCAATGAAGAAGTGGAGTACAGTTGAAGGGTTGCTGGTATCTAATGTAGGCACTTACAAATGGAAAGTCACACTGATCTCTCTGTATAGTGGAGACGTGGTTAAATATAGCAACTGAATTCAGGCCACAATTCATCTCATCCTAAGGCAGAGACTTACATTCGGCCAGGGCAAACTTGCACTAGAAAAGACACTACCACAGTCAAGTTTTGCGCAACGGGAACTAAATAGACTCTCTTGACCTGCTACAGATGACCCAAAGACTTTGTTGAAGAAAATGGCTCTGCCATAGTACCATTTGGAACAAATTCATGATTAATAGGATTAACAAGTGGTCAAACTGATGGAGGGCTCATGTTCAGTCTTCTGGAAGGTATAAATAATTTCCTTCAGAAACACTCCGTGGCCCAAGAAATAAAGTAGGGCTGTATCTACATATTTGCTTGTTTCTCTTTTAAATGCTCACAATAATACTGCAGCCTTGCAGGCTTGCTTCTTCAAGAGACAAATTCCCATGGATCATGACAGTTTGATTCATGGAATGCAAGATATTCCCAGTGTTGAAACCATCTTTAGAGAGGAACACACTGGGGGTAACTTTATTAGACAGCTGCCTTTGGAAGTGTAGGTCCCCTTATGGTTAATGGAGAGAAATGGGAACTTCCACTGAACAAACCATCTCATCCTAATGTCAAAGCAGATGTCAAAAGCAGCTCACATAAATCACATTCTGAAAGTGCTTTTTTCTGTATTGATGCTGAAAGCATGCTGTAATGTCTAAAAAACTCAAATGTACATGTTGAATGTTTGGTAAAAGGAATCACACCCATGGAGACAGGCTGTTTTGTGAGCTTTGAGGACAGACCTGCACTGGGGATTGGGATGGGGTTGTTTGAGTCTAGTCTGGTACTCCTTGAATGGACTAACCTGACTGCAGGTCTTAGAGGAAAAACAGGCATTGTTGGAAGCAGAAAATGAAAGATAATTAATCTATTTATTAATCCACTATGACAAGGAGGAAATTGTGCAAACTGACGAGCAGATTTTGCTGGGAGGATTTGGGCCAGTGGTCTAGGGCAAAAGGCAATATCTTTCGGTGCATAGATCAGCATTCAAATCTGGCAGTTTTTCTGCTCAGCTGAGCCTGACTCATACCAATACCAAACCTCTGCCCTTTACAGGCTTTATAAGTGACTTGAGCCTCCTATCTTGGAATAGATGGGAAAACAACGTACTGCTGTGTCCTCAACTTACATGGGTTCTAGGCTGTTCCTTGGCCACTGAAGATGCTCTACAAGTCATCAATGTCATGCTACAGGAATGGTCATCTCAAAACTCTATTACATGGCCAGATGAGCTTAAGTTTGGTTTTGTTTCTCATCGTGGTCATTGGTATCATTCTAAAGCCCGTTACAAAATGGTTATAATTGTTCCGGGCATGAGAGGACATTGTGGATGGAAATTACATATTTCTAGACTTTCATCTTCATCCTGTCCAAGACATAAGGGTTACATCTAGGTGCCTTTGGCCAAGACCCACTGAGGAACAGCCTTCAGCTGGTGCTAGAACAAAACAGACATCTTCTCAGAGGTTGTAGTTGGGGCCAGAATAATTTCTAGGAGATGGTGGGTTCCCAGAGACTCATGTCCCCAGTAAGGGCTGTGGTGGTAAGGAACGAGAGCAGCTGGAAAACTTCTCATTAATTCATGACTCTCTGCTCTGTAGTCTCCTCTGCTGGCTCCAAATATTCCTCCTTGGGCCAGTTTCTTCCTCCTGCGACCCAGAGAGGAAACCTGGGTATATACCTGATGTGAGGCATGCGAGGCCTGGGATTAATCCATATGCCGGCAGACTGGAGAGAGACTGATGAGAGATAGTGAGATGAAGGACAAGGACAAGGACAAGGCCAGCCACTAGGCCGGGATGTGGGGAATGTTCTCACTTGCTGCTGTGGGAGCTGGGAAGGTGAGGGAGAGCTTGTGCTAAAGGAAAAAGAAAAATGTTCAGTTAGATGCTGCAATGGTCCCAGTTGCGGTGGGAGGGGCAAGCACATAGCTCTGGGATCTTGAATGCATTTCTGCCTGGCAGCAAGACGTTGTGCAGGGCCTGCTGTGCCTCTGTGCCACAAAGCTCACCTGAGGCTCATCATGTCACAACCCTTCAAGCTCTTTGCATGGCGTCTTCCTAGCTTTATGTTGATCTATAATCAGTATTCCCCTACCACAGCAGAGTACTAGAAACCTTTTTATACCTCCAGATAGTCAACATTGCTTTTCTCACTACCACTCAAACTTCTACTCTGCAGATAACCTTGAACAAACTCGCAGTAGCCTTGAGCAAGTAGTACCCCATGGAATTACTGTTGGGAGTGGTGTTCATGTTGTAAAAATGGGCTCCTAACAGACTTGGTTCAGCAGAGCATTTTGTTGGGCTTCCAGCAGTACTACCTGCAAAGTTTCTTTCTGACTGTTAAAAGCAAGGTCCTGGCACAACAGCTTGTCTCAGAGGCTGGCAGCAGCCCTGGGAACCTCTGGAAGTGCATGGAGAGCAGAAAGATAGGTGTTCAGCTCCCTGTCCCACTGTTGAGCATTGGCAGTCACCCTGCCAACAAGTGGCTAGGAGAGGGCCAGTGAAGAGCATGAGCATGTTGTTTTCCCTATATCAGTGGCTTCCAGATACAGGGTTTTTTTTCCAGTTGAAGAGTCAAAAGCAAATTGTGATTCTGATTTCTACATTCCCCCTGTCCTGACCGCTGCTGTACCAGCTGTCTAGGTCTGATGTCTCCCATTATTAGGTTAGGACCCATCAGACCATAACCATGAGCTTTGTATCCAGTGTACATTTTGCAGCTAAATGTCATCAGGGCAGTCCAGCATAACATAACCATTTGGGACATGGAATGGAAAACCAAGAATGAACCCAAAACTACTATACAGCCAGGGCATTGGAACTGGTAAGATTTGTCTCGTCAAAGGTCCTTTGCTGGTTCGGTTCATGGTCACTCAGGCCACAGAGGTGCTTCTACGTGACATTTCAGGTGGATTTTTAGCTGTTCTTTGTCTAAGTTCTTTATACTCTGTTTAACTTGGGAGACATGGGGATGTCGTTGTTCAGCCTTAGTCAGGGAGATGATGGAGTTCCTCTGTGATCCTACTTGTTGGACAGTTTCAGTGCAACTCTTTCCTGCCTTTCCTCTAGGCTCGTGTAGGAGGGATGGAGTTCTCCCCAGGGATGGTTTACATCTCTCCAGACAGCCCTCTCAGCTTGCCAGCTATTGTCAGCATTGCGGTAGCTGGCGGCCTGCTCATCATCTTCATCGTGGCTGTATTGATTGCATACAAGCGCAAATCCAGAGAAAGTGACCTCACCCTCAAGCGTCTGCAGATGCAGATGGACAACCTGGAGTCCAGGGTGGCACTGGAGTGCAAAGAAGGTAGGTTGAGGAAGGAAGCCTTACGTTGTGTCAGTGTTAGCAGAAGAGAAAGCCACAAAGCTTTAAGCCAAAATATCATGAAGGAATAGGAGTGTTGAACCCTGTAGGTCTGACTCATGCCTGAATCTAATCTGGCTTTGCCTGTTTTCCCTAAGTCCAGCCTTCCTCCACCCTGTCCCAGCTGTATTTGTTAAGTCCCAGTCCAGAGAGAACCATGGTGTGTGTCCCTGGGGAAAGTCTGTGCTGTAGGAAAGGTGAGACTGTTGTTGGGCACCACCTTCTTTCTCTCCACATGTTGCATCTCCAGTAGTAGCTTAGTCTTATGCACATGGGGCAGAAAGATTTTCCCATCACAGTGAGGGAGATCTGGACAGTCTTCGCCACATGAGTCATTCCTTTTTTGTGTCAGCCTTTGCAGAGCTACAGACAGATATTCATGAGCTAACAAGCGATCTGGATGGAGCCGGGATCCCCTTCCTCGATTATCGCACCTATACCATGAGAGTGCTTTTCCCTGGCATTGAAGATCATCCAGTCCTGAGGGATCTGGAGGTAAGAAATCAACATCTACCTCTCGCTCCCCTCATGCCTCCCTGGTCTGTCCAGAATGCAGTAGATGACGGGCCAGTGTGGGGGACGTGATGGCTTACAATGCTGTATTCTACCAGGGATGAAACAGCACGTCATTAGAAGTCCAGGCTGAAAGGGGAAGATGATTACTGCTATCTTAGATGTTAAATTCTGTTTGATCTCTCATCTGTTTGGAAGAGTCTTATCAACTCTTTACTGTGTTGAGCTCCTTCTTGGTCTTCATCCTGCTAGGGTTTGTTTTTTCAGACTGGATTTGTTAGTTACAGATGTGCAGGGGCCAGGAAAAATATTACATGGAAGAACAGCATACATGCCTGCGCTGCTCCAGCTTTGCACAACACTGACACTTCTGAGAGGCTTTTTTTGTTGGTAATACCTATAGAAGTAACCTGCAGTCATTGAATGAGGTTCACTTTCGCTGTTTTCTGTGGTTTGCAGTGAAATCAGAAGAGTGCTGCCTCAGTCTGCCCATACCCTGCCCACATCTGCCTCCTTCACCGCAGCTTTCTGGACTGTAGTGGTGGGAGGACAGCGAGATGTTGCCCAGCAGTGCTGGGTTCTGCACACTGCCTGCATTACCTCACTGCTGACAACGGGCTTGATGGAACACTAAGTGAGGTCTACCCATGTCGCAAAACTGCTTCAGGCTTTGGCAGATGGGTAGGCTCTGCTCTAGGGATACCTGGACCAGAGAAGCAGGGGATACACCATGGCCAAGGCCAGAGAGGTCATTGGCTGAGCTTTCTGCAAAGTCTTTGGCAAGCTCTCAGCTTCAGAGAAGCTCTGGCACGGGCTAGTGAGATTGCTGGGGGCCAAGACTGGGGTTAGTTGGCAGAGTGGAGGAACAGGAGCTGGCTCAGGCAATACCATGCTTGTCTGACTGTATGATCAGAGGTGCCTGCTTGTCGTTGCTCCTATCCTTCAGGAAAGCCAAAATTCATCAAACTATATGGAGAAAACCATTAAAAAACCTCGGTCTGTTCAGCAATGAGGACTTTTGGGAATGGGTAGGCAGACAAGTTACACACTGGTTGCTGTAGATATTCACCTTGGCATGCAGGTAGAGTGGCCTACAGCTGCTTTCCCTCAGGAAGAGTAGCTCTGCAGCTTCAACAAATGAGCACAAGAAACAAGGGGTGATGAATCTCTCTCTCACATATGTATACATACACACAAACACTTCTATCATACCCACAGCCAACTGCAATCCCTATATTCGTTAACCTCAGCCAGCTGACCTCTGTAGAGGTTTTAGCATGGATGCTCCCACATGTAGATACACACAGAGAGACACAAGGCCAATGTTTCAGTCTGCCACCTTTGATCTTGTCTTCCTTTCATTTCATTCATCTGCCTTTTTTTCCTTAATCCTATGTAAAGCATCAACAGTTCCTTCAGTGTCAATGTCTTTGGCTACCAACGCATCAGGGAAGACAGTTCCTATTCTGCTCCCTTCTCTGTAGTACCTAGAAGGAGTTGCTATTTATCAGAAAAGGCCTCGGCACAGATCCCACAGTGAGCAGGTCTTACTTATTTACAGTTCATTTGCTAGTTAACTGCTTCCAGATGCAGTACAAAATACTTTTCTTGTTATTATTTAATTCTCCATAATAACCTGGGGAGAGTCAGTATTAAATGTTCAAGCAAGTGAGTTAAAAATAATTATTGGCAGGATGGGTGGTAGGGGTTGGTTGGTTGTCTCAAGCTATTTACTAAGTAATTTATTTGTTCTATGCAAAAAGAGTTAAGAGCTCTAATTTCCAGAATGAAGAAGCAGTGACTCTTAGAGGCCTTGTATTACTTGGTTATTTAAGCATGCCAACTTGTTTTGGATTAAAGTGGCAAATCTGGTTGGTTATTAATACGTACATGCTTCAGTGACATGTTGCTCTGTGTTGAGACCACCCAGCTTGCAGGGAAGCTTTTTTAAGGAACGGAACAGCTTCAGCAACATGAAAGAATGAGTTTCTCTATTTAGGCTCCACTTTTGTCTAGAGCTAGAAGGACCAGAAAGGGTAAAGCCCACTGTAGACTGTGGAGTCCAGGGTCTAGTGTTGTGATATAGAAACTAGTTCACCAGCCTCTCACAGCTGAGAAATGTATCCAGACTTATCAACATCTCTGTCTCCAAACCATTTCACGTCCCAAGCACAGGGGTCCTACTGCAGTGGGACCTCCGAGACAGGTCCCAACTCTGTGTCCTTTATCTACCTAGTTCTTCAAAACAAGGGCCAGCTGCATTCTCACCAGCTCAGTCACTGCCTCACCACATCTATTCATCTCCTCAAAACCTGACCCCAAGCTCTCTTCCAAATTCACTTTCTTACTGTCTGTCCCAGCTTCTTAAAGCTCAACCCCAAATCTCTGTAAGCAGGTTTCTTGCAGAGATGAAAAAAAGGTGTTGGGTGGAGATAGACTGCGACTTCAGTCTAACTACAGTAGAGTATGGTATAGTACCACATCCAGGCATTAGCAATCTCTTTTTGATGTACTGTTCAGGAAGGGAAACACAAGACTGTAAATTAATCATCTGACTGTGGCTGGGAGATCTCTCAGTCTTCCTAATCATCAGATGATGTATGCAGTGTCTTCCTTTTTGTGGGACTATCCTGTGACTGTTTCTGCTGTCTGAAGCAGCTTTTCCCTTTTCGCTGTCTCAGAACAGACTTCTGCTTGATGTCAAAGTGTATAGTTGTAGGAGCAGAAGGGATGAGGGCAGAGAGGTAAAAAAGGGTGTGTGACCCATTTGGGAGAGGTCTTGTGGCAAGTAGTGACTGAAAGTTATAAACTCCCTTTCTTCCTGTGCAGGTCCCTGGATATAGGCAGGAACGGGTGGAGAAAGGCCTGAAGCTCTTTGCCCAGCTCATCAACAACAAGGTTTTCCTGCTGTCCTTCATTCGCACGCTGGAGTCCCAGCGCAGCTTCTCCATGCGGGACCGTGGTAATGTGGCCTCGCTGATAATGACAGTGCTGCAGAGCAAGCTGGAGTACGCTACTGATGTCCTCAAGCAGCTCTTGGCTGACCTCATAGACAAAAATCTGGAGAGCAAGAACCACCCCAAGCTGCTGCTCCGGAGGTAAGGAGGTCTGGGGCTGGAGTGAGCTGGGCTGGGCAGCCTGTATGTTAGTCAGCTTTGGAGGAAAGGGACAAATTTTCTTGATTTTATTTTGTTCAGTGGGGTGTGAAATCTAGACTGTGTACAGACATAGTACACGTGACCCCGTAGGGCTGGCATGAAGCTGTTGGAAGAGAGGGGTGAATAAAGCAAGTAGGGATGAATGAAGACAGAACGGCTCTCTCCCTTTCTGATTTCCTATTCATTTAATAATTCCTGAGACAGTATTCCTTCTCTTAGAGGACTCTCCTTTTCCTCCTAGTATCCTCTCTGCATTTCCTTCCCTTTCAGCAAGTGAGTCTGTAGATTTTGTTCCATCTCCTCCCTAACTAAAAAGTAGTCAATGATTACAAGTTACAGAACAGAACTACCTCTAGATTTTAATGTGAATCTTCCAGAAAGCTTCATAAAAAAAACTTCACAAAGGGCATCAAGAGCCTGTGCCTCCTAATCCTTATTTTGAACTCTGTGTACTTCAGACACTTATTTATGCTTGTTTCCTTTTAACCTGAAAACTCCAGTTGCATTGCGTAGGACCTATGAATGTCACACAGAACAGGCTGTATTATATCCTTGGTGAGTAAGTCAGCTGCTGCCTTCTGCTTCCTGGGACATGGACTGCCCTGCTGTGTTTCTTGTTCATGAGTTACCTATGGACACATGGCAAAGTCTTCTTCAGCCATACTGTGGGATCTTCTTTCTGTCCCTGAGCAATGGTGCTGGGAGCTTGTTGAAGCCGGTAACAGAGCTGAGCAGAACAGAAGAACTGGTTTCCTACAGGGCAAAAGTTTGGGTTGGTGCTTCTAGGCCAGGTCTAAGGTCTAACCACCAGGGTTGTGTGGGAATCTGCCAATTAGAAATCTACTGCTGTTTAGTTAATGTGCTTGCACTGCCTAGGATAAGGCTGCCTCTTCTCCGTTTAGGATCACATTAATCTCCTTTTCACAGTCTGAACCAACCCTTCGGATTCAAGGGCCCTAACTAAAATCAGGGGGAGTCTTCTGGAGATGAATGGCCTTTGCCACTGCTCAGAGCCAGCTTTGAGGAGCCTTCTGCTGATTACGATGGATGGCTTGGGCAAGGAAGAGACCTGTGGTGCCTGCTGCGAGGCTTTTCATCTGGCACACAGCCCACTGTGGAGAACCAGCAAAAAAAGGCTGCAGAAAGCACTTGCTGGCATTCAGGGCAGCAATGCCAGAGGCAGAGACTGGACTTTGCTTTGGAGTCAGTTGACTCCCTGATGTGATTCAAGCCCTACAGCCTGGCTGGTGACCTCCCTCCAGCTGTCCCCAGGCATCCACTCTGTGCTTCTCCTCTGATGCTGGATGGCACTGCCTCCTTCCAACTCTCTCCTCCCTTTATTCTCTCCTTTGCCTTCCCCTTTCTCCATCTCTATATCTTCCCTGGTCTTTCATTCCTGTCTTGTCCTGAGCATCCCATCTTCCCTCTTTCTCCTTCTTCCAGCCCTGTTCTCACTCTGGTCTTCTTTGTTGGAAATGAAATGTGGCCTTTGGAAGGAAAACCAGTGAACAAAGAAGGCATATCCACTGTTCCAAGCTCTGAAAACACAAGGAGAAATCAGCGGTGTGGTTTGTGCTCTGAGATGGAAGTCCAGTACAGAGCAGAATCAGAACACAGTATGCTGATGAACATGTGCATAGCTTGGTGCCTTGGGATTCAGATGTTGGAGTGAGGTCCCCAAACAATTCTTTGGAGTAGCTGGATTCAACTTGATGATTCCTCTCCCTCCCTGTGACTCTGTGGATGAAAGGGGATCTTCTAATAACCTTCTGCAGTGTTGCTTTTGGGGGTATTTGACAGGAGGAAGGAGCTGGCTGGAATGATGTTCCCATCTCACCAGTGTGAAGTGTTCATTCCACATGACATGTACTGCCTCAAAGAGATCAAAGTTGTCAGGGTAGAGAGCAACAACACAAGGGGATTTCGTTTATTTTTCTCATGGTAATGCTAAGATTGCACCATGTGATGGGTCCCAGGTGTCACACCAGGGAATGTTGGAAAGAGCATTCTTCTGGGAGACATTCCTTGCAAGGAGCTCTGACCATAATAAGCATTGGGATTGCTGGAATTGAATATCATACAATGACCAAAGGAGGACAGCAACTAGGTGGTGTTGACTAAGGGGAATACAGGGCAAACAGGCTGGTTTGGACAGGGGCAGTCTCTAGGCAAAGACATAGCAATGATCAAAAGAAAACCAGCATTAATCTGGTAGCAAACTGGGACCATATCAGCTCTTTCTCTGGTAGAAGGCAAGAAAAGAGGAGTGACAGAAGAAAACCCTATTATCATTCCTCCCCACACCATCCCCACCATCTAAGTGAGATTTTTCCCACAAGAACAAAGAAATCCCTGTGGAAACCAGGCTAAAGATGAACTGCATTTGTCTAGGGAAAAGACCATCACTTGCTCTGTGTTGGTGTAATGGGGCACTGCTTTCAGGCAAGGTCGCTGGCTGGTTGCACAAATATAGCTCCAGCAATGCAAACCCTTCCCCTTACAGGTCCCATGCGCCAGAGGAAGCGAGATCAGCTTTATGCTGAAGGACTAGGGAGTCTAAAAGGCAAACTGCATTCCTAAATGAGAACCTCTGCGTGGCATTGGTGACAGTGAGGACAAGGAAGACCTACTTGAATTCATCCTCACAGGGACACTTGCTTTCTTCTTGAACAACACCAGTGCATGTACTGGAGCCAACACAGGTTTATCCTGTGCTCATGGTGGCCACACCACATTTACAGGTCTGAGTTAGTCCTTCTGGAAGAAAAGTTCATCCTGAAGACTCAGAATGGATTTTTGTTTAGTTGAGGATAGAATATTCAAGGGCAAAAGGATTAGCTCTGTGAATGCACCACATCATTGACACGTTGAGGAGTATAATCATTCCCAAATGCCAGGGAGTCAGCGCCAGATAATTATTCTCTGGTGATTTAGATCTGTCTGTCGTAAGTATTTATACAGCCTACTTGTCACATGGCCTAGCTGCGGGTTCTTCATATTTGATGGTTTTATTCTCCCTGAACTCCTCTGAGAAGGTTCCCTGAAACGTTGTTACCTCTCTTTCATTGATGGAGAAACTGAGAAACAGACAAACAGGGAATTCCCTATCCACAGGAGAATCAACAAGGCAGTCAGGATTTGCCTCCAGGTTTCCTAAATCCAAAGCCAAAACAGAGAACCTAGGACGTGCTTAATCCTGATGGTGTCTTGCCAGACTTTCCCAGGCTCAGAGATCTGGGCAGTAAGATGGACAAACTCAGTCTTCGAATTAGTCCTTTGATATGACCAACATGACTAACTGATTTCCAATTTGTCTTTTCTCCCTGACTGATTTTAGGACAGAGTCTGTGGCTGAGAAAATGCTCACGAACTGGTTCACTTTCCTCCTGTACAAGTTCCTCAAGGTAAGAGCAGCTACATGCCTGGATGAACAGCTGCTTTAATGCATTTCTTCTTGGCAAGGTTTAGATGGGGCAAAAGCTTTGCAGGTATGAAGGAAAAGGCTTTTATTCTCAGGAAAGAGCTCACTGCCTAATGGGAGAGGGGCTGGTTTTTGATCCAGGGAAAACAAAGGAGGACAATTTGGTAGAGAGGCAGCCTGTTGGTCTTACTCCTGTACAGAGGTGGAATCTAAGGGTCAGTGCTGAAAGGTGAAGGATTTCAGAGCCCGGTGGAGACCTATATTGAAAAATGCTCTACTTTTACTAGCAGACTCGAAACTCCATGGTGTGATGACCCATATTTTCAGTGCAGGGTGGCTGGACGTCTCCTCCCACCCCAATTCTGAGGCAGTATGGAGGCCCAGTGCCTCCATCATAACCTGTGCCTCCATCATACTCAACCCGCTTTACCCACACAGTAACCAGATCCCTGCTTGGTTTAATTTAGGGCTGAGCCCAAGCTCTTCTTGGCATACAGCTGCCTTGAGCCTGCCCTGGGCATGGCCATGCAACCTTTGAGTACAGAGGGCTGGACGCAATACACCATGTAATGTGACTGCTGTATCCACAGTTCAGCACGGGCTGAGGCTGTTGCTGCTTTGTATACCAGTGGGAGGTAGAACTGGCTTTGCAGGATGCTCATCAGAAAAAGAGTGAAAGGGAACTTGAGACGCCCCCTGAGCCCTCTCCTTCCTCCTGGAAGTTGTTCTGGGGGTGGTCTGTAGCAAAAAAAAAAAGAGTCTTTCAGCCTTTGAGACCTGCAGCTGACGTCTGGGTGATGGCAGTTTCCTCTTGGGGTCCCACGTTGAGCCTCAAGCTTGCTAACTGCCAAGGCACCAAGCTCAGAGCCAGCCTTTTTGGATGGGGCTGGGCTCTGCACCTCCCCCTCACTCCCAATGCATTTGCTAGATATCCTTACACCTCGTGGCCCCGTTTGGATAGGACAGCCACCCTCTGCCTGGCAATTCAAGGCTTTACAAATCGGTTCCATTCCCTCGAGCCTTCCCCAGGCACAACCTGTGCAAGGATGAACGCATGGGAAAGTTTTGAAGGTCCCTGGAAGGTAATTTCAGTGACTTCAGTATCAGATTCCTGCTTTCAGCTGAAAGGAAAGGATAGAAGAAGGTGACTCTCTAAAGTACTGCTTTTATAATAGGCTTTTTTCCCCCCACTCAGCTACTTGTCTTCTTGCCTTTGCCTGAACAGAGGCCTGATAAGGGCAAGAGACAGGCACACAGAAGCAATATGCTGCTGGCAGATAAGCTAATTAAGTGGGAGACAGGTGTAGGAACTGAGAAAGGGGCCACTTTGCTTCAGATTATTAACTTGTTTTTGCTGGGGATTTACACCAGAGGAAAATGACCTCGCTCATTGCGTTGGGACACCCTGCAAGAGGAAAGGGCAAGGTGGGGAGGAGGGGAGGAAGGATGGAGAGATGAAGAGGAAGGGAAGCAATAGAAAAAAGTTTGAGGAGGGGTCCATGGCAGTATATGTGCAGAGGGAGGGAAGCGAGGGAGGAGAGGCTAAGAGAAGCATGGCAAGAGGAGTGCAGTGACTGCAAATGATGGGGAGGAGAAATTAGGGAGTGCTTTGTTGGTCCTGCCTGTGAGGCACTTGTTGCTGTCCTGAGCTGAGTGCTGCATGTCTGACATCACCAGTGCAACCGTACAGATCCAGGGGCACTTCTCCCCTGGGTCATGGAGCTGCTCCTCCCTGAGCATCCCTGTTTGCCTCCAGCATGAGAGTGCTCAGGGACACTGAGGACTCTTCCCAGACATCCAGGATGGGGCTCCAGCAGACCGTCTCTCTTTCAGATCTGTCTCTAGGTCCTCTGGGACCCATCCCACCACCTGCTCCAGTGCAAAGCTCTGTGCTGGCGGCAATCACTTAAACAGCTCCTATGAGGCTCTGCTATCCCCAACATTGCCAGGGAGCAGACACATTTGTCCCATAACAGGACACTCAAGTGTACTTGTTGCACTCTGTGGAAGTGGAGGGTGACCTCTATTCCTGGGCTGTATGGAATAGACTGATTTCCACCAATGCATCTGTCTCAAGTGGCTGGGGATTACAAGCCGTGGCAGTCATTGAGATGCTATGCAGACAGGGTTCTCATCTCTGGTCCTCCTGTTTCACCTCATCTTTGTCTCTCACCCCTGCAGGAGTGTGCTGGTGAACCTCTATTCTCCCTCTTCTGTGCCATCAAGCAGCAGATGGAAAAGGGTCCCATTGACTCAATCACTGGGGAGGCCCGGTACTCACTAAGTGAGGACAAGCTTATCCGACAGCAGATTGATTACAAGACACTGGTGAGTGCTCTGAGCACCTTCTTATGGGCTTCTCATAGGAGTTTATGGGGATTTAGAGAAAAGAGGCCAGTGATGGGCCAGTGACGGGCATGCTGTCCCAGAGGACAAGTTGTTCTTTCAACTCAGCAGGGTAACTGCTGAAGACTGACTGGTCGCATGCCCTAACATGGCAAGGTTTGTCGCTGAAGAATCTGCTTGCAAAGCGTGTTTGCAAAGACGGCTGCTTCCAAGTTGCTTCCATTGTGCTCTGTCCCATGCTCAGAGTATCTGCACTCATGGCAGGGCAGGCTGATGGTGCCAGTCCTTTACGATTGCTTGGATTAGGTGAGGTCCAGGAACACTGGAAGACAAGCATGAACCTTGTGTCTTGAATATGCTTTTGATTGTGAAGACAATAGATATGGGCAATTTACTCTGTTCTGTTAGACAAAACAGTCCCTAATATCTATGTCTTTTCCCTGGAGTGATGTCCACCCTTACAATATCCCTCTGAGCTGTGAGTCAAAGGTAACAGTCTTCCTAGAGCAGAAAGGTGGGGTTGTCACTGCAAGATGTCATCACTCCGAGCTCTTCATCGGAAGTCTGATGTCCATGGTGAGGTTTCTTCCTCCTCAATCTTCAGTCTCCCCAGGGCTATCTTCATCCCCATCTCCCCTCCACCTCCTCCCTTCTCCCTGGTCTCCAGGGCCAGAGGCAGAGCTGCCCAGCTCCAGACCAGGCACATACAGGGCTGGTGTTTCCTGGGCAGTACATGTCCAGGCCAGCAGCGCTTGGCCATGCAGAATGTCCCCAGTGCTGAGCTCAGGCACATCAGGCACAAGACCCTTGGCCACGGGACATTTGTGATCACAGGGACATCCAGCTCAGGGCATGGCAAGCCCAAAGATGTCCTAAGACCTTGTTGTGTTGGGCCAGTGTGAAGCCCATGACCTTCTGCTAGTGACAGCAAAAATACTTTTTATAAGGCTATATTGCAAGAATCTTCTCTAGAATAATCCTTGCCAGGAAAAAGTAATCTGTTTCTCCAGCAAAGATTTCTGCATCAGGGAATATGTTGGAAGCACACAGTGAAGGGATCTATTAGATCTTTGCTAGAACTGATGCAGCCATTCCTCTTGAGCAAGCACAAGTCAAAGAAAAATGAACTTGATTTAAAGATTTTAAGGGAAAGAAAATTAATCCCTGCCATTGAGTCATTCGATTCAAAATGTAACTGTCTGAATGGTGACTGATATACTGTTTATTTGTGCATTGCATATATCCAGCTTTAACTTCTGCTCTGAGATTACCCCTTTTTTCTGCTTGATTAAAGAGCATTGATTAAAGAGCATTAGATATGTCTTAGTGTAAGTGCTTACGGGCCTTCACTTTTTCCTGGATACACTAAATCCACTGAGCTTCCAAGTGTCTGTAGGATGAAGAATACTTTCCAACTCTTCAATCACCCTTGTAATTCTTTTATTTCCTACGTCTTTGTTTCACAGAAAACCCCAACCCCACACTTTAGGATGGTCAGAATATGCTCTGAAACCATCAGATTATTTTATTTGCATCTTCAGTTGAGGGACATTCTCCTCACTCAGCTTTAGCTGGCTTTGAGAGCTGCATCCAGTTGATGTTAGTTCCTTGACCTGTCTTCGACCTTATCTCAGGTGGGCTGATGCTGGAAATGCCTACTTTTCTTCAGTAACTACAGACAATCTAGAGCTGAGCTTTGATGGAATCCAAGTCTGAGAACAGGGTAGACAATTATTGAATAAGACCATAATTCTATTTTGCATATTAAATACGTCACTTTCCTATTAAAACAGCAGCATAGTGCTTCTTTTCTCTTACATGTGGCTTTCTAGCAATTTGGAGGCCTGATCTCACACGGAGAGAGTGAGCAAAAGGAAGCAAAATGCAGGCAGAGTGATCGCTTTCACCAAAGAAAATCCCTCCGATCCTTTTAGGCTGGATATAAAGCAGCCAGCAAAGGGTAGTAATTATACATCAGCCTGAACAAAGCTCTCTTCCATTCGCTTTGTGTTGTTTGATGTTAATCAGCTCTCCCTCTTACATCTCAAGAGCAGACAAATATATCCCGATAGGAATCTCAGCAGATTTACAGAGATCAGTTTCGGCGGAGGAGATTAAGAAGAAGCGGAATAAGAAAAGGATTGTTCTTCCTTTCTGTTTCTCTTTATTTCTGTTTTATTTTGTCCTTCCTCTGCCTTCCTTAAGCAGTTGGTCATCTTTTATTCAAAATATATCGTAAAGAAATAAAGTAAGAACCGATGCAGTAAATGTAATATAGGAATTCCCTCAATGTCTTCTGCTCTCTACCAATTGCACCTGGTCACCCCTGTGAGTTTGCAGTGTGTGTGGATAAAATTCATTGGGTGGTTCACATTTCATGAGTCCTATATAATTGCTTGACTGAGTTAAATCACAATTCCAGCAGCGTGGCATATTGAAACAGGCGGTTTATTGCCATTATTCCAGGAAGACAAAGCCAAGGCTTCTTTTGGAAGGCATTTATTCTTTACCCTTCATTAATCATGAAAAAATATTTTAAGTCATGATTTTGAATATGGTTTAAGCGAAAAGTGAATCCAAAGAAATTGACTTATCCAGGGAGAAAAGAAGAAGACAGAGCAATTTCAAACATCTGGAATTACTGATTTTATGGGACACACATCATTCAATAAATTTAGATGGTTTCAGTCTGATTTCTTTCCAAACCAGATAGCTCCAACTTGTCTGCCAGGTCCTACAGTTGTCCAAGGAAACTACCCTCAGTGTCCTAGAGTCTTTGTAGTCTATTACTATTTCTGTGCTTACAGGGGACTTTTCAGTCCAGGAGAAACTGAGCTAGTTACAGATGTGATTTGCTAGAATAAATGCATTGCAGCTAAACAGTAGGTCTTGTCCCAAGCTGTATACCTCAGAGAGATACCCTCTTGTGTTAATGTCTTTGCTAATAGTGGATGCTCATCATCTCTGGTCTGCAGTGTTATTAAAAACCCAGCTAGATTATTCCATCTGTGAGACAGGAAGATCTCAACCCTGCTGACTGCCATCTGCCTTTGCCAGAATCCATGACTTTTTAGCCATTCACCAAACCAGAGTCTAGATGCAAAATCTTGCTCCCTACAGCCACTGCTCTGCTGTTACTAAGAGATGAAAGACCGTTCATCTCCTGTGTCAGCTTTATTTCAGTTAATACAAATAATGCAGGGGAGCAAAGACCTTGATGTGTGTCAGAAACTGTGAAAAGTATTGGCTAATTAGTGCTTGGGGGTGGTAGGTGGGAGCTGACCTGTACATCTTGAGCAGTGGCATGCTCTGCGTGGTCCCTTCACACCTCAGCAGCTCCAGTGTTGAAAGCCTAATCAGATCATCTCTCCTGACAACATATTCCACGTGGATAAAGATATTTTGAGCTGCCTTTGGTTAAGGCTTTTCAGGGAATTTTGGTGGCAGGGAGGACGACACTATCAAGACATAAAGGCTCTCCCATGCTTGGCGTCGTTGCAGATCTTTCTTTTCCTTGCTCACTGCCAAGCCTCACTGTGTGCTAGCCACCTTGGACCTTCCTTAGCCCAGTCTAGAATAGAGAGAAAGATGTCTGTCCCCAGGACAGAAACCGTAGTGATGTTCTGGTCAGACCAGGGCAGACCACTAAAACACTGCAGAGAACTCAGAGCCAGGCTCTCCTTATGAGTAATCACAAGCTGTGCCTTTATTATTTAAATGCCAGTAATCCACAGTGCAGATCAGGGCTTAGCCGTGCTGAGCATTGCATGTATATACACACTTAGAGACAGTTCATGGCTGGAAGGGCTATCCGACAAACAAAGCCCAAAGATATAGAAAAAGGTCAATAAACACAAATGCAGTGACATGACATGCCACAAGGTCACACGCAGTTGGTGGGAGAGCAAGGCTCAGAGATTACTTTTTCGCTGACTCCTAGTCCCATACCTTTCCATGTTGACCTCACAACGGGCACTGTCCTTACACTACACTGACACTGACCTCAATGCATGACCAAACAGCAGTGCCAAGTGCTGGTGTGCTCACAGCAGCAATAAATTCAGCATCTTCTTGACTGACACTGAAGTGTCTTCTCCCCTTCATCCACCTTGCTAGCTCTGCACCACAGGGCTCAAAGGAAGGTGCGGTGGGGCAGTAACACTGAATGTGTTCAGGACAACAGCATCCCAAAAGTTCCCTTAGGGTGACCGATCATGCAGGAATGCAACACAGATCATCTCAAGAGTCTGTTTCTCACCTGTTGACATCAAAGATTTTGTTGACATAGGTGGGCAGCACTGCAGGAGCAATGGGACCTGTTCCCTGTCTTTTACACTGGTTGTTAGGAGGACAGCCCTGGGTGAAGCACAGGGCAAAATTTACTCTTCCAGTGAGACTGGAACACCTAAACTCTGCTAAATGGATGAAGCCAATGCTTAGAATTTTTCTGCTGATCACCTCCTACCAGGGGCAATCTACAGAAAGCTGGGGCAAGAATAGAGGAAACCCTTGGGAAGATTCCCATGGAAGTGGTAGGAATCTCTCACTTCATTGCAAACACCTCAATACGATTAGCAGCTCCAGTCTGTTGGAAGGAGAGCAGAGATTTTCACTGCGGTGTAAAGCTGACTTCTATAGGACCCATGACAATTTCCAAAGAATAGCTACTTAGTGTGTGCAATACACAGGTGCACCCTACAAAATTCCTGAAGTCTTTGTACTGAGAAAAGTTTAGTGCTCCACAAGAGAATAGTTGGAAAATGCCAGCTGATAGTTGATGTGGAGCCTGGGGCATATATGTCAAAGCCACTGTGCTCTAGGAAGGCTCTTGGTTTCTATAAACTATGGTTGAATTACCTAAAATGTTGAAAGGAGCATCTTGACTGTCATTAAAAGGAACACACTGGTGTCCAGGAGTTGGCAGCTACTACCAGCTGCCACTCTCTACGCTCCAGACCACCAAAAGCAAACCTCTCTCTGCACAGCCCTTTGAAATACTGCCTTCCCTACCCCTGCTTCTTCCAGCTGAGCTGGAAAAGAGGAAACCAAAGACTACTATAGTCGGGACATGAATGATCGGGGCTTACTGAGGCAGGGTTTTTCTGCCACCTTCCAAAGTTGGCACACTGTAAAATTCAAGGACAACCAAGCTAGAAGAGCAAATCACCATTGTCAGCTTCCAGCTAGATGATGGTTTGCATTGCATGGTGGGTACTGGAATGGTGGGCACTGGTCAGCACCTGTAGGAGATATTGGCCGTTCTGGACCAGCAGCTGGATGCCTGGTAGGGTAGCCCAGATTATTTTAAATATCACTAAGCGCCTCCATGGGGAACTGAACTGAACCCCCAGTGTCTGCATCACAGCTGAATCACACTGCAGAGCTTTCTTTGACTGATATCGGCTCAGTTTACCTTAGCTGAGCTCAGATGACTGAGACCTGCAGAGTCAGTTGGTCTCAAGAACCATGCGTGACCCCCATAACACTCTCAAAAGAGCTGTCCTAGCCTGCCATCACTGCTTCATCTCCCTACAGATGCGTAATGGGAGGGGGACAACTAATAACCTCAACATGGGATGCATTTCAACAGTGCTTTTTATGTGTAGTTCTGTGATCCTTTAAGATGAAAGGTGTCACAGAACTGTGAATCTCTGCTGTTGTTGTTATTATCTGAATTGATGCTTCTTCAATACTCCTGGAAGCGACATATAAATAATAGCATTATGATCTAATCAATATCACATATTTACATCTCCCCTTTCATCCGGAAAGATCACAGAGCTCTTTGTAAGCAACATCTTCACAAGTCCCCCTTAGCTGAGCACAACAGCACCAAAGGGAGACTGGTGAACCAATATGTAATTATGCCAATATGATATCACCCAGTTTCAAGCCACTTTGAGATCCCACCACGTCTTAGTAGGTTAAGATGAAAAGTGATGGAGAGTCCAATACCTGTTAAGTACTATATAAGGGAATTTACAGTCAAGGTAGAATTTGTCTAAGTCATCAAAACTAACATGTCTGCACTTTTAAAAGTGGTACAGGAACATTTAATGACAATATGTTGCCAGGAGCATCACTGAACACTCCTTCCAAGCACAAAGGTGTGCGAAGTTCATAAAAGTTTATAGACTTCACACACTTCTAACCAGAAAAGACCAGAATGCTCAACATACACATGGCCAAGAATTAGCAGGCAGATTGCTGTTAAACACATATAGTGTGTGTATGTTAAACATACACAGCGTGTATGTGTTTAAGGTATCCCTCCCTCTCCACCCCATATGCTTTGCATTTGGTCTTGGACAGAGTCTTTGGAGAAAATTATATTCTCCTTCTGGGAAATGAGAGGACTCTACTTGGGTCAATTTTCTTGTTCTTCATGTCAAAGCAGAAGTTATTGTCTTGTGTGTCTTTTTTTAAGAAGCCCTGCATTTCAAATTAATAACATTTTTCTGAGGAGGGTCTTGGTCAGTCCCATGGCTATGCAGAAGGTGGACAAACTGAAGTCTGAGAGACTGAAGAGTGCTTTTACCTGAATTGTCCAAGTCAGGTGGCAATGCAAGGAGGTCACTACTGAATTAGGTCACCTTTCTAGCTCTCTGAGGAGCAGGGAATAGATCAGAGGCCAAGGAAAGTTCTCAGGAACCCTTTGGATATCAGTTCAGCTCCAGACAGTGTCAGGCCTGATTACGTTTTTAATGGTTTTTATGAAACGAGTGTGTCAATGGCCATTGTCTTGTACCATTTAAGTGAACGCCATTTTTACTGAAAGTACCAGAACCTGAGCTGATACTCATGGGCTTTCTGTTATTACTATAGCAAAGATACCAAAGAGATGAAGCTCAAATATACGGGGCTGTTCCCACAGGTATAATAGTTTCACCTCACAAAGACAAGTGGGCTTGAGACACAAGTTCAGAAAAACCTTCACATCAGCTCCAGGTCACCGGGTGCAACATCTGGGAGCCCACTGCACTTAGCTGAGAGCCAAATTCTGAGTTACGTTTAATTCACTGTACTCAGGCAGTGGTAAGGTGTTGAGAGCAGCACAGGCATGGATGGATTCAATCCCACTGTGTGAAACCAGATCTCTGCTCCCTCTCAAAGAAGGAAACACTCCTGGTAAGCATTGTCCACCTTATTGCACCCTAGATCCCTCCGGCTTGTAGGACATAGGGATCTGCAACAAGATGGCTGCAAAAGGGTGGTCACAGTGTACTTGTGCTGCTGCGAAATGCACGGTGGGTCTCACTGCATCTCTTTCAGGTCCTGAGCTGCGTGAACCCAGACAACGTGAACAGCTCCGAGATCCCGGTGAAAATCCTGAACTGTGACACCATCACGCAAGTCAAGGAGAAGATCCTTGATGCTATCTTCAAGAATGTCCCCTGCTCCCACCGGCCCAAAGCTGCTGATATGGACTTGGGTATGTGAGTGCACAATGGGCCCTGATTGCCCCTGGGCAGGGGGGAGAGGGCAGACGGGAGACAGCCAAACAAGATCTAGACACAGTTTGTTGGGGCAAGTGTTAAGTCTCCAGACTGGGTGTACCCTGGATGCTTGTGCAAGGCAGAGGAGCTCCAATGGTGAGAGGGCAGAACAGAGTGATTAAACTGATGCGTGTTCTCCTGGTCTATGAGATTTTCGGCCTTGAGGACTTGAAAAAACCAGCAGGCATGCTGTTTTTCTGCCCACAGCATTCAGCTTGGACAAGGGCATGGAAAAGGCGTGACTGGGTCTATTCTCAGTGTTCTGCCAAAGACCCCTTGTAAAAGAGCACCAAGTGCCCACAGTGGTGTTGTCAGCAGTGTTCAGGCTGCAGATATTTATTCCTATCGCTTCTCTCAGTAGTGAGGGTTTGGATTATGTACATCTTCTTGCTGAGATAGTCACAGCCCAAGCAGTATTAATTACTCCTTGTGCCAGCACAGGAAAGGCGATGAAGCATCCTCCATTCAGTGGGATCTATATCCTCCCTGACTGCTTCCCTCTCTTGCCAGCACCCCACCACCAACAGCAGGGCTGGGAGCTGCTGCTCTGAGGTTTCCTTTCTGCAAAAGACTTGTGGGTCTTCAGCAAACACTAGTCCTTCTGTTCATGTTCTTTTTCTCAGTGGTTTGCTCCATCCATTGCTGTGCTTGGAGGGTGGAAAGAGCTGCACCAGCTTCACTTGCATTTCTAGGCAGTTGTTCTTTTGATCTGTGGGGCTGGATCAGGCAGATGTACACCCCAGTGCAGGAGTGCCTCTGAAGCCAAAATCTATTTCTGCCCAAAATCTGGAGCAGGGATGCTGGGAGGAGTGAGATGTCTGAAGCTGGGGTCCAGAGGCAGAAGTTATACTGCACCTGGAGGCTACTATGAAAGAACGTAGAAAAATCTGCTCAGGGCATTGTTGAGGTGTCTGGTAGGGAGGTGGGGACTGTACTGAGGCTGTATCTGCCAGAATTTGTCCTCAGTGACCTTTGATGAAAGAGACTTGAGTGGAAAATGGTGGAGTCTGTAAAACCTAGGAAAGAGGAAGCAAAAGGAGAAGGAATGGAGTGACACCAAGAAAAAATTTACAGCAATAACAGAGAGAGGAATGAAAGGTCAGGGATTAAAGTTAAGTGTCTATATGTGTGTGTGTATGTGTAGGGGAGGAGGGGGTTCCTGACAGAAATTACAGCAAGATTCCTGCTCATGAAAGGCAGTTAAAACAATAAAACAAGCTGCCAAAACCAGCATCAATAAAGAACAGATCATATACTTCATCAAGAAAGGACCCAGGATGATTTTGGAGCTGCTGTGAGTCAGCAGGAGAAAGATGAGTGCAAGGGTGAGCATGAGGGCAGGCGGGGCAGGGTACCAGGGCACAGCAGACTGGAGGAGTGGAGTTTACAGCCACATCTCTTGACCTCTCCAGTGCTGGATGGTGGCCACAGAGCCCATTGCATTCAGATCCCCGATTGGGTGTGACTGGGAAGTAGTTTATTCTGCTGTGGGGCTGAATGATGTATCCATATTGGGAGGCAGGAACTTTACCTGCATGTTACAAATACGTGGAGAGGGACTTTTCACAAGGGTGTGTAGTGACAGGACAAGGGGGAATGGCTGTAAACTAAAAGAGGGCAGATTTAGATTAGATATTCAGGAGAAATTCTTCCCCATGAGGGTGGTGAAACACTGGCCCAGGTTGCCCAGAGAAGCTGTGGCTGCCCCCTCCCTGGCAGTGTTCAAGGCCAGGTTGGATGGAGCTCTGAGCAACCTGGTCTAGTGGAAGATG